>Ga0206826_1024_pt1 | contig 28600 bp, 28 predicted proteins | sample Alteio_BWOrgCont_80_FD_152636 | JGI IMG/M metagenome (GOLD analysis project Ga0206826, IMG submission 152636) | Enriched cells from forest soil in Barre Woods Harvard Forest LTER site, Petersham, Massachusetts, United States -... | ecosystem: Environmental > Terrestrial > Soil > Temperate forest >... | reverse complement strand
GCAGAGTGAGATTGGCTACAATTCGAAGATTGAAGGAGATGTCGTCGTCACCACGGTGGACGCCGCGCTCAACTGGTTTCGCAAGAATTCGGTTTGGCCGATGCCCATGGGCCTGGCGTGCTGCGCTATTGAATTGATGGCGGTGGGGGCGAGCCGGTTTGATATTTCCCGTTTTGGCTCGGAAGTGATGCGTTTCTCCCCGCGCCAGGCGGACTGCATGATTGTGGCCGGGACGGTGACATATAAAATGGCGCTGTCGGTCAAACGGATTTGGGACCAAATGCCCGAACCGAAATGGTGCATTGCGATGGGAGCTTGCGCTTCGAGCGGCGGCATGTACCGCAGTTACGCGGTTTTACAGGGGGTGGACCGCATTATTCCCGTGGATATCTATATTAGCGGCTGTCCGCCGCGCCCCGAGGCGGTCCTGGATGCGCTGATGAAATTACAGGATAAAATCAGCAAGCAGCCGGTGGTGGAAAACCTCACGATCATGAATTTGAAAAAGGAAGCAGTTTAATGACTTCTCCCGAAGCCGCCCAAAAGTTGAAAGCGAAGTTCGGAGATTTGATTTCCGAACTGCCCGAATTTCGCGGTGAATCGTCGGTTGCCCTGGCCGATGCGGAAAAAATCGCCGAGGTGTGTGTCTACGCCAAAAGAGATTTGGACTTCAATTATCTCGTGGACATCACGAGCCTGGATAATTACGGGGACGACCCGCGCTGGACGGTGATTTATCATTTGCGCGGGCTGAACCATGGCTGTGAGTTGCGGATTAAAACGAATGTCAGCGAAGAAAAATCCGTGTTGCCGAGCGTCATAAGCGTATGGGCGACAGCCAATTGGCATGAGCGCGAGATTTATGACATGATGGGCATTCATTTCGCCGGGCATCCGGACTTGCGGCGCATTTTGATGTGGGACGGCTATCCGTATTTTCCGTTGCGCAAGGATTTTCCATTGGCGGGCAAGGAGAGCGAGTTGCCCGGGATAGCGTTTTCAAGGCCGTCCCCCATGGCGGGCGGGCCGTTTGTGACGGTGGCGGGCGGCAATTCCGCGCAGGCGCGCGAGCCCCGCATCCGCATCCCGGAAACCGATTCCCTGGAAACGATGGGCCGGCTGGAGCGGCGCAAGGAAATCCAGGAAGCGCATGGCCATCCGAAAGGGCCGGGACCGATAGAGAAAAACAGCTAATGCCTACCGTTCAGGACATCGAATTTAAGGACGCGGCTGCGCGCTCGGCGCAGGCGGAAAACCTTCCGGATTTGCAGGAGGAGCGGATGGTGCTCAACATGGGGCCTTCACATCCGGCGACGCACGGCGTGCTGCGGATCGTACTGGAGCTGGACGGGGAGATTATTACCAAAGCGGACCCGGACATAGGTTATTTGCATCGCGGCGATGAAAAAATCGCCGAGAACATGACCTACACGCAGTTTATTCCCTACACCGACCGTTTGGATTATCTCGCGCCGCTGGCGAACAACGTCGCCTATGCGCTGGCGGTGGAGAAGTTGTTGGGCATTCACGACAAGCTGCCGCCGCGCTGCCAATACATCCGGGTCATGTGCGCGGAATTGGCCCGGATTTCCTCCCATTTGCTGGGCCTGGGCGCGTTTGCCATGGACATGGGCGCCGTCACGGTGTTCCTTTTGATTTTTACTGAACGGGAAAAGATATACAATCTGGCGGAAGCCGCTTCCGGCGCGCGGTTCACGACGAGTTATACCCGCGTGGGCGGCTTGATGCGGGACATCCCGCCCGGCTGGCTGGATCAATGCCAAAAATTCTGTGACGAAGTCATTCCCGCGCTTAATGACATTGAAACGCTTCTGACCCGCAACCGCATTTGGGTGGATCGCATCCGTAATTTGGCCGTCATTACGAAGCAGGATGCGATTGATTGCGGCTTGAGCGGCCCGAATTTGCGCGGCAGCGGGGTGGAATGGGATTTGCGCAAGAAGCAGCCGTATCTTTGCTACAAAGATCTGGAGTTTGAGATTCCGATTGGCTCGGTCGGCGACTGTTACGACCGTTACATGGTGCGCATGGAGGAAATGCGCCAGAGCGTGCGTATTTTGGAGCAGTGCATTAAAAAGATTCCCGGCGGCGCGGAGAATAAGACGAAAGAGCCGGTCAATTACGACAACGGAAAAATCTTTTTACCGCCCAAGGAAAAAGTGATGACGAAGATGGAGGAATTAATCCATCAGTTCATGCTCGTGACGGAAGGCATGAATTGTCCGCCGGGCGAGATTTATTTCGGCCACGAAAATCCGAAGGGCGAGCTGGGCTTTTATATTAACAGCAAGGGCGGAGGCGTGCCGTACCGCCTGAAAATCCGCGCGCCGAGCTTTGTGAATTTGAGCATCATTTCGAAACTTTTTCAGGGCTGCATGATCAGCGACACGGTGGCGATTTTGGGGTCGCTGGATTTTGTGATGGGAGAATGCGATCGATGAGTGCCACGCATACAGAACTGATTCCGAACCCGCTGACGAAGGCGGGGAATTTCAACGTTACGCCCGAGCTGGAGGCGGAGGTGAACGAGTTGATCACGCATTATCCACAAAAGCGCGCGGCTTCACTCATGGTGTTGCACGCCATCCAGGAACAATTCGGCTGGATTTCGCAGGAAGCGGTCGAGTGGACGGCGAAGCGGCTGGAACTGCAGCCGATCAACGTTTATGAACTGGTGACGTTTTACCCGATGCTGCGGCAGCAGCCGATGGGGAAGTTCCAAATCAAAGTCTGTCGCACGTTGAGTTGCGCGCTGGGCGGCGCGTATGGATTGCACAAACATTTTTGTGAGAAACTGGGCCTGGATGCGCATGCGCACGGCCCGCAAACAACGAAGGATGGGAAGTTTACCGTGGAGTTTGTTGAATGCCTCGCGAGCTGCGGCACGCCGCCGGTGATGATGTGTAATGACGCTTTTTACGAAAAGGTCAGCCTGAAAGCGGCGGACCAGATTATAAACAGCCTGGAATGAGCAGGATGATGAAAAATAATTGGCTGCCCGACATGGATTTGAACCATGACAAACAGATTCAGAGTCTGCTGTGCTACCGTTACACCATCGGGCAAGCCGTAGCAGCGTAAAACTAGAGATTTTTGATGGAGAGTCAAGCTATGCCGCAAGAGTACAAATTGATTTTGAAGCATGCCGATGAGCCGGGTTATACCGCGGACATCGAATGCTATCTGCGCCATGGCGGTTACGACGCGCTGAAAAAAGCGCTGGCGATGCAGCCCAAAGATCTGCCCGACGGCAAGAAGCTTTCGCCGCAGGAACAAATCCGCGAGGACGTGAAATTTTCCGGGTTGCGCGGCCGGGGCGGCGCGGGATTTTCGTGCGGGCTGAAGTGGAGCTTTGTTGACCGCAAGAGCGGCAAGCCGATTTACCTGATTTGCAACGCCGACGAATCAGAGCCGGGTACTTTCAAGGACCGGCAGATCATGTACAAGGATCCGCACCAGTTGATCGAGGGCATGGCCATTGCCTGCTACGCGAATGACGTGCACCTGGCGTACATCTACATCCGCGGCGAAATGACGGACGGGGCGAAGATTTTGAACCGGGCGCTGGCCGAAGCGCGCGCGAAGAATTTCCTGGGCAAGAACATCCTGGGCAGCGGTTACGAATTGGAAATCCACGTGCATCGCGGCGCCGGCGCCTACATTTGCGGCGAGGAAACCGGCCTGATCGAATCGCTCGAAGGCAAGCGTCCCTATCCGCGCATCAAGCCGCCGTACTTTCCGGCCGTGCTGGGTTTATGGATGTGCCCGACCATCGTCAATAACGTCGAGACGCTCTGCAACGTGAAGCACATCGTGGCAATGGGCGGGGCGGAATTTGCCAAGCTCGGCACGCCGAACAACACCGGCACGCGCATCGTCAGCTTGAGCGGCCATGTCAAGAAGCCGGGCTATTACGAAATTGAAGTGGGCAAAGCCACGATTGGTGAACTGATTAACGACCCGAAATTCGGCGGCGGTTTGCTTGATGGACGCAAGTTGAAGGCCGTCATTCCGGGTGGTTCCTCGGCCAAAGTTTTCAAAGCGGGCGAAAAATTCAAGCTCAAGAAAAAGGGCGCGGATGGCCAGATGACCGAGCAGGAAGTGGAAATGCTGGATTTGCCCTACGATTTTGATTCGTTGATTGCGGCCGGCTCCATGAGCGGTTCCAGCGCCATCATTGTGATTGATGACAGCGCGGACATTGTTGAAGCGCTCGCAAACATCGCGGAATTTTACGCGCATGAAAGCTGCGGCCAGTGCACGCCCTGCCGCGAAGGCGCGCTGTGGATGAGCAAAGCGCTGCATCGCCTCACGCACGGCGAAGGCCGCGCGGCCGACGCGGATTATTTGGTCAAGATCGCCGACAACATTCCCAATGGCCGCACGATTTGCGCCTTTGGCGAAGCCTGCTCGTGGCCGGTGCAAAGTTTTGTCGGGAAGTTTAAGGACGAATTCGTCGCCAAAGGTAAAGCGGACGAAGAACGACGTGCCAGGGAACAAGTAAAACCCGTTGCGGCCACGCCCTCCGAGCGGCATGAACTGACGACGGCGCATTAAAATGTCAACTCCAGCTCCAACTGAAAACGCGCCTGCGCCGGTGATTGAAAAAATCAAGGTGAAGGTGGATGGCCGTGAAATCGAAGTGCCCAAAACGATGCCGGACCCGATTTCGGGCAAACAGATTCCCACGACGATGATCCAGGCCGCCGCCCTGGTGAACGTGGACGTGCCGCATTATTGCTATCATCCCAAGCTGCCGGTGGTCGGCAATTGCCGCATGTGCCTCGTCGAGTACGGCACGCCCGCGCTCGGCCCGGACCGCAAGCCGGTGATGAACCCCGACGGCACGCCGAAAATCGCGAAATCGCCGCGCCCGGCCATCGCCTGCGCAACGCCGATTTCGCCCGGCATGGAGATTTATACGAACACGCCCGGCGTCAAACAAATGCGCGAGGGCGTTTTGGAATTTCTGCTCATCAACCATCCGCTTGATTGCCCCATCTGCGACCAGGCGGGCGAATGCAAACTCCAGGAATACTCGGTGGATTACGGCCAAAGCTCGAGCCGGTTTGTCGAACCCAAGGTGCACAAGCCCAAGGCCGTTGATCTCGGGCCGCGCATCGTGCTGGACGACGAGCGCTGCATCCTTTGCACCCGCTGCATTCGTTTCACCAAAGATATCGTGGGTGACGATGCGCTGGGCATCGTGAACCGTGGCAGTTACAACACGCTCACGGCGTATCCGGGAAAGGCTTTCGATAACAATTATACGCTCAACACGGTGGACATTTGCCCGGTGGGCGCGCTGACCTCGAAAGATTTTCGCTTCAAGATGCGCGTCTGGTTTTTGAAGGAAACGAAGAGCGTATGCACCAGTTGCGCGACGGGCTGCAATATCATCGTGGGCTCGCGCGAGGAGAAAGTTTACCGGTATGAGCCGCGCCAGAACGACGCGGTGAATTCGTGCTGGATGTGTGATTACGGCCGCTTGAACTACAAATGGGTGGGGCGTGAAGACCGCCTGAAGGAAGTGAAGCGGCAGAAGATTAAAACGATTTGGAACGTGGCGCTGAATGAAATCGCCCACAAACTGAAAAACGCGCCGGTGGGTTCGGTGGCGATTGTGGCTTCGGCGCGGCAGTCGAACGAAGAGCTTTGGCTGCTGGGTAAGTTGAAATCAAAGTTTGGGGCCATCAGTGATTCCGTTCCACGCACCGGGGAAAGCGACAAGCTGCTGTTGAGCGCCGATCGCAACCCGAACAGCAACGGCGCGCGGCTGACGGGGATTTCTTTCACCGAAATGGGGACCAATTTGCCACAAATTGCCGGCGGCATTTTGAGCGGCAAAATCAAGACACTCATCGTTTTCGGCGAGGACGTGACGAAGCACGGCATCGGCCCGGATTTGCTCGGCAAGCTGGACATGCTGGTCGTCAGCGACATTTTGCCAAATGCGACGACCGATCAGGCGCATTACTTGTTGCCCGGCTGCGCCCATGTGGAGAAGCGCGGCACGTTCACCAATGCCAAAGGCCGCGTCCAAAAATTTATGAAGGCGGTGGAACCGCCCGGCAGCGCGCGTCCCGAATGGGAATTTTTGCACGAACTGGTTTTCAACGTCACCGGCCAGGACGGTTTCGTGACCATCGAGGGTTTGTTCAACGAAATGGCGAAAGATGTGCCGGCCTTCAACGGGCTGACCTGGGCGGCCCTCGGTGACAGCGGAGCGACGGTAAAAATTTAACATGGACTGGAAGTTTCTCATTTATAGCGTGGTGAAAATCGCGTTTGCGATTGGCGTACTGCACGCGGTTGCGGCCTACGCGGTTTTGGCGGAGCGCAAAATCTCGGCTTGGATCCAGGACCGTGTGGGGCCGAATCGCGCCGCGCCGCCGTTTATGAAATACATCCCGGTGCTTGGGCCGGCCTTGACGCGGATGGGGATGTTTCAACCGCTGGCGGACGGCCTGAAGTTCATGCTTAAGGAGGATTTTACGCCGGCGGGCGTGCATAAAGCGTATTTCTGGCTCGCGCCGGCGGTGGCCATTATTCCTTCGCTTCTCGTCATTGCGGTCATTCCGTTTGGCTCATTCATGGGCGATCAAAAGATGGTGATCGCAGATTTGAACGTCGGGATTCTTTATACGTTTGGCATTGTATCGCTGGGCGTTTACGGGATTGTGCTGGCGGGCTACGCGGCCAATTCAAAGTATCCGTTCTTTGGCGGCATCCGTTCAAGTGCGCAGATGATTTCGTACGAAATTTCGATGGGCATGAGCGTTATCCCGGTGTTTCTCTTCGTGGGCAACTTGAATTTGAGCAGTATTATCGGCTGGCAGTCGCACCACGGCTGGCTGGTGCTTTACGCGCCGCTGTCGTTTGTCATTTTTCTGGTGGCGAGTTTTGCGGAAACGAACCGTTTGCCTTTCGATTTGCCGGAAGCGGAAACCGAGTTGGTCGGTGGCTATCACACGGAATACAGTTCCATGAAATTCGCGCTGTTTTTTCTCGCGGAATACTCCAACATGGTGGCGACGACGGGAATGATGACGACGTTGTTTTTTGGAGGCTGGACGCTGCCGTTTTGGGGATTGGACCAGCCGGCGCAAAACATCGGGATTGGAATCGTGCAGATCTTTATTTTCCTGTTTAAGATGGCCGCGCTGATGACACTGTTTATCTGGGTCCGCTGGATGTTCCCGCGTTTCCGGTACGACCAATTGATGGATTTGGGCTGGCGGCGGTTTGTGCCGCTGGCGCTGGTCAATATTTTAGTAACCGCGGTAATTTTGTGGATGAGGGCGTCATGATTGTAAATCGCAGACCATTGACATTTTGGGAACGGCTTTATCTGCCCGCGCTGGTGGGCGGGTTCAAAGTCACGCTCCGCCACGCCTGGCGCACGCTGTTCGAGGGCAAGAAGGTCACCATGGAATATCCGGAGCAAAAATGGACCGTGCCGCCGGATTATCGTGGCGCGCCATATTTGGTCCGTGACCAGGATGGCAACACCAAGTGCGTCTCCTGCCAGCTCTGCGAGTTTGTTTGCCCGCCCAAGGCCATAACCATTACGCCGCCCGGCCCGACGGGACAGTTGGCCGACCGCACCAACGCGGAAAAAATGCCGCAGGAGTTTGAGATTTGCATGCTGCGCTGCATTTACTGCGGCCTTTGCCAGGAAGTTTGCCCCGAGGAGGCCATTTTTCTGCTCAAAGATTATTCCATTACCGGCCACTCGCGGGCGGAAATGGTCCACAACAAGGAAAAACTTCTGGAGCTCGGCGGCATCCACCCCGGCATCCAGAAATGGAAACACAAGGCCGAAGAAGCCAAAGAGCAGGAAAGTTTTCCGGTCAAAGTTTAAACTGGCCCAGCAATGACCTCGATCCCAGCTTTATCCGACATTTTATTTTACGTTTTCGCCGCGCTGACTCTCGGCTGCGGCGTGCTCGTGGTGGCGAATCCGTTCAGCCGCAATCCGGTGACCAGCGCCATGTTTCTGGTGCTCACGATTATTTCGATGGCCGGGCTGTTTGTGCTCCTGCATGCGTTCTTTCTGGCGGCGGTGCAGATTCTCGTCTATGCGGGCGCGGTCATCGTGCTGTTCCTGTTTGTCATCATGCTGTTGGATTTGAAGGCCGAGGCGGTGCGCAAAGTGAGGTTTTATGGTTTGATGGCGGGGCTAATTTCGGTCGGAGCGATTCTCCTGATTTTTCTAAAAAGCCTGCACCGGACGCCGATCGGCGCGGATGCGCCGCCGGCGGTGGAGGGCAGCACCGAAGCGCTCGGGAAGCTGCTGTTTTCGCAATACGTTTTGCCCTTTGAAGTGGTTTCCGTGTTGTTGCTGGTGGCAATGATTGGCGTGATTTTGTTGAGCAAAAAGAATTTGGACTAAAATGCACATTGGACTCGAACAATATTTGACTGTGAGCTTCCTGCTGTTTTCGCTGGGGCTGCTGGGAGTCATTATGCGGCGCAATTTGCTGGTGATTTACATGTCGCTGGAGCTGATGCTCAATGCGGCAAATCTCGCGCTGGTGGCTTTTTCCCGCTTCAACAACCGGCTGGATGGCCAGGTGCTGGTGTTTTTTATCATTACCGTGGCGGCGGCGGAAGTGTCCGTGGGCCTGGCGCTCATCGTCGCGCTCTATCGCCGGCATCAATCGGCGCACGTCGAGGATTTGACGAGCCTGAAGCTGTAACGACTTTCTGGAAATGAAATTGGAGTTTATATCATTGGCCTGGTGGATTTTGTTCCTGCCGCTCTTGTCTGCGGTGGTGATTACCCTTTTTACCCTGCGCTCGCGTGTGGTGAGCAGCCTCCTCTCGATTGGCGCGATTGTCATTGGGTTCATCCTCACTTTGATGTGCATCCACACGAATGGGTTTCAGGTCAATGTGGAGAGCACGGTTGACTGGTTGACAATTGGCGACCTGCACGTGGATTTTGGGCTGAAACTGGACGCGTTGAGCCTGATGATGATGCTCATCGTGACGGGCGTGGGCGGGGCCATTCATATTTATTCCTACGAATACATGGACGATGACCCGGGCAAGGCGCGTTTCTTCGCGTGCTTGAGCCTGTTCACGTTTTCGATGCTCGGCATTGTCATGGCGAATAATTTCGTGGAAATGTTCATTTTCTGGGAACTGGTCGGCCTGTCCAGCTATCTGCTGATTGGTTTCTGGTTTGAAAAACCCAGCGCGGCTGACGCGGCGAAAAAGGCGTTTATCGTCAATCGTCTGGGCGACTTTGGCTTTCTGCTAGGAATTTTGATGGTTTGGGAGGCGCACGGTTCCCTGAATTTTTCAACCCTTCAGGGTCTGGGCATGGTCAGCACCGTCGCCGGCCTGCTGGTTTTCTGCGGTGCGGTCGGTAAATCCGCGCAATTTCCGCTGCACGTTTGGCTGCCGGACGCGATGGAAGGCCCGACGCCTGTGTCCGCCCTCATCCACGCGGCGACGATGGTGGCAGCAGGTGTTTACATGCTTTGCCGGACGTTCTTTTTGTACGATGCCGATGCCTTGCAGGTCATTGCTTACATCGGTGGATTTACCGCGTTGATTGCCGCGCTCATGGCGATGCAGCAGAACGACATCAAGCGTATTATCGCCTACTCAACCCTGTCGCAGCTTGGTTACATGGTGATGTCTGTGGGCTTGGGCGGCCCGGTGCCTGCGATGTTCCATTTGACCACTCACGCGTTCTTTAAGGCGCTCCTGTTCTTGAGCGCCGGCTCGGTCATCCTCGGGATGCACCACGAGCAGGACATCTGGAAGATGGGTAACCTGCGCAAGAAAATGCCAATCACCTTCTGGACCTTTCTCGTCGGCTCACTGGCGCTTTCGGGCGTATGGCCGTTGAGCGGGTTTTTCAGCAAGGACAGCATCCTGGGACAGGCGCTGGCGCAACATAGCGCATCTGGTGATTTGTTATTTGCTGATGGAGTGTTCATCGCGGGACTCACGACGTTTTATATCTTCCGGCTGTTCTTCGTGGTTTTCCTGAACCAGGAAAAGTCCGACGCGGCCAAACACGCCCACGAATCGTCTGCAGTGATTACATGGCCCCTGCTCGTACTCGCGCTATTTGCCTTAATCGGCGGCGTCATCGGCATCCAGGGCATCTACCGTTATAATTTCCCAGCCGCAGGTGAACAACCTGCCAACTTCGCCGCGGCGTTGTTCGAGCCCTTCGCGCACTCGCCGGTCGCGGCTACTTTAGGCCTCCTGGCGTTTGCCATCGGCATCGTTTTTGCCTTCAAACTTTATGGGGCCACCTCAACCGATCCGCTTCCCGCCAAACTGGGTGGCCTGGCCACGTTGATGAAGAATAAATTTTATTTCGACGAAATTTACGAAGCCACGTTTGTTCGCGCGCATGATGCTATCGCGGCGATTGCCGATTGGATTGACCGCTGGCTGGTCGAGGGATTTTGCATCGGCGTGATTCGCGGAAGCACAGATTTGACCGGCCGCGGGCTGCGGCGTCTGCAGACCGGCAGCCTCCAGACATATGCGTTCCTCTTTGTACTGGGCGTGGCGGTAGCCTTGTATTTCGTTTTGAAATAAATGTCTATTTTAACTTACATTTTTTGTTTGCCGCTGCTGACGGCCGGCTTGCTTGTGCTGGTGCCGCGGAATTACCGCGTCATTATCCGGGCCATCGCGATTCTCGCGACGTTTATTTCCATGGCTCTGGCCATTAAAATGTTCTGTCACTTTGTGCCGGGCAAGGATGGTTTTCAATTTGAACAGCAAATTCCTTGGGTGGACTCCCTGGGCATCAGCTATCACGTCGGGGTGGACGGCCTGAATGTCGGGCTGATTTTAATGGCTGCGATTGTGACGTTTGCCGCCACGTTGTGCTCGTGGGAAATCCAAACGCGTGAGAAGGAATTTTACATCCTGCTTTTGATTATGGGCGGTGGCATCCTCGGCGCGTTTGCGTCGCTCGATTTGTTTTTCTTCTATTTCCTCCATGAGTTCGCGCTGGTGCCCACGTTTATCATGATTGGAGTCTGGGGCCGCGGCGAGCGGAAGAATTACGCCACCTTTCAGATCACGCTCTATTTGAGCATCGGCGCGCTCCTGGCGCTGCTCGGTCTGATCGGGCTGTATTTAAAATCAGGGGCCAACACGTTTGACATCCCGCAAATGATTGCCTGCGTGCAGGCCAATCCGCTTTCCCCCCACTCGCAAAACTTCATTTTCCCGCTGCTGCTTTTTGGTTTCGGCATTCTGGTTTCGCTCTGGCCATTTCACTCTTGGGCGCCGTTAGGTTACGGTTCCGCGCCCGCGCCCACGGCTATGATCCATGCCGGTGTGATAAAGAAATTTGGTTTGTACGGTTTGATTCGCATTGCCCTGCCGTTGATGCCCGAAGCGGCGCACAGTTGGATGCACATTCTCTCGTGGCTGTGCCTGGGCAACATTCTCTACATCGGCTGGGTGGCCATGCGCCAGGGCAATTTGAATATGCTGATCGGTAATTCCAGCGTCGCGCACATGGGCTTTATTTTCCTGGGCATTGCGAGCCTGAATTTAATCGGCGTCACCGGCGCGGTCTTTGTGATGGTGGCGCACGGGTTCCTGGCGGCGCTGACCTTCGCCTTGAGCGGCTACATTTATCAAAAGACCGGCACGCTTCAAATGTCCGAGCTGGGCGGCTTGTGCCGTCCGCTGCACTTCATCGGGACGGCCGTGCTCATGGCGATGCTGGCAGGTTGCGGCCTGCCCGGGTTTGCCAATTTTGCCGGCGAAGTCTCGGTCTTTTTCGGCGCCTGGAAAGTTTTCCCGACGGTCACCGTCCTGGCGGTTTGGGGTGCCCTTATGATCGGCGCGATTTACATGATGCGCGCGGCGCGGAACGTTTTGCACGGGCCGGTGCCGGAGAAATATTCCTACATGGCCGATGCCAGCTTGTGGCGAAAGCTTCCCTACGCGCTGTTGCTGGCCAGCCTGTTTCTCTTTGGATGTTTCCCGAAATTGTTGACCAACCAAATCGAGCCGGACGTGAACAAAATCGTGGCCAGCTACCAATCAGCGAACATGACCCGGATGAATGTTGAAAAGCCCGTGGTCGCGGCCTCCGTCGCCAACCGCCCGGGAGCCATCGAAAATCAATGAACGCCTCCTTAATGACTCTGGAAATCTGGGTAATCGCCCTTGGCATCGTCCTGATGCTGGCGGATTTCTTTTTTGACGTTGCGCCGGAACGCAGAAAATATCTGGCCTACCTTGGCATTTCCGTGCTGGGCGTCCTGCTCCTGACCAACCTCGGAAACGACGCGGTCACCGGCACAGCCTTCAACGGCGCGTTCGTGGAAGATTCGCTGGCCATCTTTTTCAAGCGGTTTTTCCTGGTCGCGGCCATTTTGGTCTTATTTTTGGCGTCTGAATTTGCGGATAAAATGGCCGTCAGCATTTCGGAATATTACTCACTTACCATTTTTGCCCTGACGGGCATGTTGTTTGCCGCGTCCGCCAACGATTTTGTGATGCTCTTTGTTTCCATCGAGCTGATCACTATCACGTTTTACGTTCTGGTGAGCTATCAACGCCGCAAGCCCACGTCCCTGGAAGCGGGCGTGAAATATCTCATCATCGGGGCGTTGTCGTCCGCCTTTATGGTGTTTGGCATCGCGCTGATTTGGGGAACGACCGGCCAGCTTAATTTCACCGCGCTGGCGCAGGTCGCGCCGGAATTTGTCCATAACAAAATCTTCCTGATTGGCGTCTTGTTCTTGCTGGCCGGGATTGGGTTCAAAATTGCCGCCGTGCCCTTCCAAATCTGGGCGCCCGACGTTTATCAGGGTGCGCCGACGCCGACCTCGACATTTTTGATGGTCGGCTCCAAGGCTGCCGGATTTGTTTTGTTGCTGCGCGTTTTGTTCACCGCCATTCCCGCCGTGACCATGCAAAGGCAATGGGCGGACTTTTTGATCGTGATTTCCGGCCTGACGATTCTTTACGGCAACTTGTGCGCGCTGCCCCAGCGCAATGTCAAACGCTTGCTGGCCTACTCGAGCATTGCGCACGCGGGCTATTTGCTGCTCGGTATTGCGGCCGTGAGCGCGAGCGGACAATCCGCGCTCATGTATTATCTGGCGGGCTATTTGTTCACCATCGTCGCGGCCTTCATGGTTATCGCGCTGGTGATGCGGCATTTGGACAATGAAGATATTTCCGCGCTGGCGGGACTCAACCAGCGCTCGCCGCTGCTGGCCACCACGATGACCCTGGCGATGGCTTCCCTCGCCGGCTTGCCGCCGCTGGCCGGGTTCTTCGGCAAATTTCTCCTGCTCAAAGCCGTCCTTGCCGCCGGGGTGGCCAACCACGGTTATTACTGGCTCGCCTTCACGGCGCTGGCCGGAATCATCATCTCGTTTTACTATTACTTTGGGGTCATTCGCGCGATTTATTGGAGCAAGGATGCGGCGGACCTGTCGCCCATTAACCTTTCGGGCGCCGCAAAATTCTCCATCGCCATTTGCATCGCGGGTATGGTTTGGCTGGGCACCTTCCCCAACACCGTCGTTAACCTCGCCGATGAAGCTGCGAAGGCCTTGAAATAGGTCTTCCGCTTACGGCGCGCCGGCTGAAAAAATACTCAAACCACGTCCAGCCGTTTCCGGCTGCACGAAGGCTGACCATCCCAGGTTCGAGCCCACCATTCGCGACCAGGGCTGCGAACTCATCCCATCCACGTATTCGATTTTATCGGTGTTCTTAGGCGGGAGCGCCTTCAGCGGCGGCAAAGTAATCGGGAACACCTCGACCTGTCGTTCCATGGTTTGTTGTTTTACCGGCGCAGGCTCGGGTGCCGCTGCCGGCACTGGTGCGGGCGGCGGAACCGTTTGCGTAGGCGTTTGTTTGGCAAAAGCGGCCAAAGAAGCCGCGACGACGATCACCATCAAAAGACTCCTTTTCATACTGACCAACCCTCGTCCCGTTTTGCCGCGCCGTCAAGTGGCCTGGACCACACGCATTTGCACGGCATCCACGATTTCGGTGCCCACCGAGATGGCGCCGATAATCACGACGGTCGCGCCCGGGGACAAGCGGCCTTCCCCGGCCAAATTTTTCAAGGCGGTCTCGATGGTGTTCTGCGGATCAATGAAGTCAAAGGGCATGACGAACGAGCTCACGCCCCAATTCAAAGTTAGTTCGTTCGCGCAAAGCGCATTGTCGCAGATGGCGTAAATGGGCGAGTAATGCGGACGCATCCAACTGGCGTACCGCGCCATGCTGCCGTGCCGGGTGAAAACCAGGATCGCCGCGGCCTTCAATTCATTGGCCATTACGATGGCGCTCTTGACCAACTTTTGCCGCGCGGTTTGGAGTTCCGCCAGGTCATGAAATTGCGCGCTGCCGCTGCGCTCGATGCGCCGGGCGATGCGGTCAAACACTTCAATGCACTTGATGGGATATTTGCCCACGGTCGTCTCGCCGCTCAACATGATGGCGTCGGCCTCTTCGAACACCGCGTTGGCCACGTCCGTGACTTCCGCGCGCGTGGGCATGGGCGAATCAATCATGCTCTCGAGCATGTGCGTGGCCACGATGACCGCGCGCCCGCGGCGCAGGCACGTTTTGACGATGCGGCGCTGGACGATGGGCAGCTCTTCGTAGGGAATTTCAATGCCCAAATCGCCGCGCGCCACCATGATGCCATCGGCTTCCTCGACGATGGCCTCGAGATTTTTAATCGCCTCCTGGTCCTCGATTTTGGCGATGACGAACGGCTTATGCTTTTCGTCAAACATCTCGCGCAGTTGCATCAGGTCCCGCGCCTCGCGCACAAACGAGAGCGCGATAAAATCCACGGCCAGCTCGAGGCCGAGCTTCACGTCCTTGAGGTCCTTGGCGGTGAGCGCGGGCAGGCTGACTTTGACGCCGGGCAAATTGATATGGCGGCGGCTGCCGAGCTTGCCCTCGGTCAACACCTCGCACTCCACCTTGTTGCCGGATTTCTTCAGGACTTTCATCTCAATCGCGCCGTTGTCAATCAGCACGACGTCGCCGACGCTGATGTCGTTGATGAAATTTTCGTAGTTCACGTCCACGGAATGCTGTTCCAGGTCGCGCTCGCCGCGGACGGTGAGGGTGAATTTCTGGCCGGGCCGCAAGTCGAGCGGCACGCCGAGGTCGCCGGTGCGGATGGCGGGGCCCTGGGTGTCCATCATGATGCCGGTGAATTTTTTGCGCTTGTCGGACTCGGCCCGGATGTCCGCCACGACGCGCCGCACCCAGTCGTGCGGGGCGTGCGACATGTTGAGGCGGAAGATGTTGACGCCCGCGTCAATCAGCTTGCCGATCATTTCGGCGGAGTCAGTGGCGGGCCCGAGGGTGGATACGATTTTGGTCCGGCGAACGGTTCCTCGTTGCATGGATAAAACATACCGATGCGCCGCCGGATGGAAAGTATTTAATGGTTCAGTCATGGTTATCATGGTCGCTCTTGTCATTAGCGCGCGGGACACAGCTTAATAGCGCTCAACCGGAAAAATGGGACGAGGTAAGGTCGAACTATCATAATCTTCCTGGTCGTTAGCCGAATATATTTTTCGGCGGCGGCGGGGGTTTGGGCCACCACTCGCGCGGAGGAACAATCGTCCGCCGACTGTTGATGGCGCTCAAGGCGTGTCCGGCCAATTTGTCCGCGTCAAAACAATCGCCGTGCATTCCCTGGTCGTTCGGCTCACAAACAAACCGCCCCCGGTCTTTCATCACAAGACGATAATCCACGCGGGTGTAATCGTCCGGCGGCAAGGTCAGCTTGTTGTCGTCCAGCTTCGCCACCAGTTGATTACTGAGGTATTCTTTCCAGTTCGTCGGTTTATCCAAACCGGGTTTGTTCACGGCTTCCGAGGCGACAACGAGAATCACGGGCACACGGGCGCGGAAGTGGGTCCGATTTTGTTCGGCGTAATAGCGTTCGTTCGTGGCGTCCTGGGCGAGGGCGCGGGGGCGAACGCCGCGGCGTTCGAGGACATTGAGGATGGCCTGGAGGCGTTGGTTGGCGATTTGGGGGTCGTGGGTCTTCCAAATGAAACGACAACGCACGAGCCATTCCGGCCCGTGTTCTTCCATGAGGGAGATGACGGAGGGATTGGATTTGCCTTTGGTGGTGGTGGCGACGTCGAAGCCTATTCCAATGTTGAATTTTGAGTTTTGAATTTTAAGTTTTAGCTCGCCCTCATCCCGGCCTTCTCCCCCAGGAGAAGGAGAACCGTGCGTCCGACCGCCGAGATTTTGATAGAGCCAATTCAGTCCCACGATCATCTCCTCATCGGAATTGATCTGGAAGTTTTGGCAGGCGGGAAGGCCGCCGGGCAATCCTGCGCCGCGTTCCTGGGCGGTTCTTAACCTTAAGAGGTCACAGGCGGCGGAGCCGCCGGCCATCCAGGTGAGCCAATGGGCGATACGATGGCCGTCTTTGTTCGGTGCGCGCTGAAACGCCTCGGCAGGCGTAATTTCCTGGCCGGTCTTGAGGTCGAAGATCTTTTTGCCGGCCAGGGCGGTGTCAAAGGCGTCGGCGCGATGCACAGGGATGCCGGATTCGGACATGTACCAGTTGCCTTCCGCGCACGGCGTGAATTGGATTCCGGCCGGCGGCGCGAGGAGTTCAAAGGAATAATGGGTGTCATCAAACTCCGGCGGGGTGGTGGAGAGGATGAGCTTGAAGTTCTTGTCCGTGGAAATGACCGGCAACAGCGCGGTTATCAACTCGCGCAGGTTGCGGATGAAGGCGACTTCGTCGAGCAGCACCGTGCCCGACCATGACCGTGCCGTGGCAATGTTCGGGGCGATAACTTTGGTGCGGGAGTAACAGGTGGGCGAGTGATAGACGCGGAATTCGAGGCGTTGCTGGGAAAAGAGTTCGGCAAAGCCGTCAGCAGAAATATTTTTGGCGCTTGCGCCGTGCCCGCCGATGATTTCTTTCCCCGTCGAGGAGTCATAGGTCTTGAACTCCACTGGCGGTTCGGCATGCCGGGCGACTTGAGAAACGGGCAAAATATCCGAAGTGTCGTTGTACGGCAGCCAAAGAGAGTTTGAGTCGGGTTCGCATTCCAAGCAGGATTGGGTTTTTTTCTGTTCGGCATAGGCCTTGTTTAACAGTTCCTTCACTCCACTGAACGGATTTGGGGGAACGGAATTTTGGTTCTGCGCATCAATGGTGGATTGGGCGGTGTCGGCGAAATGCTTGAGGACGGCGGCATCGCCTTCAACGAGTTGCTGCACGGATTGGTTGGCACGGGTAGCAGTTTTAAGCGTGATTTCCTGGGCGAGCAGGAGAGAGGCGCTACCATAGATAACGGTGCGGTTTTTATGGCGGAGCATTTCATAGAGGGCAAAATCGGCCATCGTCGTGGATTTGCCAGCCTGGCGTTCCCACAGGAGCGCCCATAGACGGGTCTGGGCATTAATAAAACAGGCGAGCGCGGCCTCCTGATAGGGCCGGCTGAAGGCAGGTTTGATGGGGTCCATAAAAATATATTTTTTTAAAAAAGGTTATATTGGCTTACACTGGCTTATATTGGGTTATATTGGGCTGGAACAGGTTATCGGGTCGCAGGTGGTGGATGGCGGCAAAAAAGTTGAGGTTAAAGTTTGCTGGCATGATGCTTTTTAGCCGATTAGAGCATGAGCGGGGCAGAAAGGGAAAGGTAGTGAAGAACTAAAAAAGAAGGTGACTTAAGGAAGGATTTCGGACATGGAAAGTGCTGTGAAACGCCGAAAACAAAGGGTTAACGATTTCATTCTAGCATTTCAATTCAATGCCTGCTAAATCAAGCGCGGTGAACCAGCTCCGACCATATTTCCAACGAATCCGTTGACGGATTTAACTCTAAATGAATCCATCAGCTGATACCGAACTTGGTCCAGATGACATAAAAGTCTGGACCGAAATTTGGAACAACCTTTATGAAACACATTATGGAGCGTTTTATGAAGAGCTATGCGCAGAACATGCACTTAAGGTGTGGAGGCGCTATGATGCGGTGTTTAAAGCGCTTCAAATTATAACCGCCAGCGGTTCTGCTATTGCTGGATGGTCTCTCTGGCATCAAGATGAATTCCGCGGGATATGGGCAGCTTTGGCGGGTTCGGCAGTGGTCTTGTCGATCGTTCACAGCGTTTTGAATATCAGCGACAAAATCAAGGAAGATACCATTACTTATTCAAAATTTAAGAGCATCAGGGTTCAGTGCGAGCAGCTGAGCTCTCATATGAAAATTAAGGCCTATGAGAGACTTAGCGACTATAAAAGGGATTACATGGAGATACGTTCAACGTATGATACCGCAAGTGCGAACAAAAAGCCTGATTTTCTGTTGCTAAAAAGCACCGAAGAAAAGATTCAATCGAAACTAAACAACATCATTGGAAAAATATGAGCCAACCAACAAAGCCAAGTTCACCGCCAGCCCAACCACGACCATCATTGCCGACCCCGGCGCCGCCTCCGCCATCAAGGCATACAAGAAATGTTCCGCCAAATCCAATTCCACCACCGCCAGCACCACCGTCGCCGCCACCCAAAAAATAATTTAGATCGATAGACCGCTAACCATTATGGATGAACAATCCAAAAACGAAGGACTGGACATCGCGGGATTTGGCAAGATCGCGAAGGCCATTCCAAAGGAGGTTTATGAGCGCAGCGCAGCAACTCTTTTAACGACATTTGAGAAACTTACCGCTCCAATCACAGAGACCACAAGCGGGCTAGGGCGTTACCTACGCCAGAAGTTTGATAATATGGTTGAAGTGGAAAAGGCAATTGCGACCTATACTATTGAGAAAGCCATTTACCGAGCAAAGCAACGGTGTGAACGATTTGGGGGCTCGTTGCACGCACCCGTTCATCCAAAGAGTTTTGTGAGGGCGATTGAGGAAGCCTCCAAAGAAACAGACCCTTTACTCCACGAGATGTGGTCGAATTTGTTGGCCTCTCAGTTAAGTGAAGACGTTTGCCATCCGCACTTCGTCGAAGTTCTGCCTCATTTTAGCCCTGCCGATGCGAGATTACTGCTCTCACTTTTCCGAAGATCAGAAGTTGGGGAAAATGAAGGTGGGTTTCTTACCTTTTCAGCCGATTCGTTCACCTATTGGGTAAACAAAACGGGGGGCGACCTAAATCCATGGAGCTTATCATGTGAGATGTTGATTGAATTTCGTTTTGCTGATCTGCTTGGACCAAAACCACGGCAAAACGGAGTGGCTATTCTTTATCGCACTGCTTCCGGCGACGCCTTCCTAACAGCTGTTTCATCGCCGAAAGAATAGTTACACGTATATCAGGAAACGTTCGCTTCGTGCGTTATTAATATTTCACCAAATTGACACAACTCGACAAAAATTTCTTGAGAACCATAATTTAGGAATATGAATGCAGAGCAATTTGAGGAGGAAGCCTATATGTATTTAGGCAGAATATTCGATGGCAGACGTGTGTGCAGACAATTCAGTATAGATACGAATGCTTCTGACGTCTTCACTTCCGATGCAGGATACTTGCCTAGATTAGATCTCGCCATTGGTCCTTACAATGTTACCACTGATCGAGAAAGGAATGCCGAGAACATAATGGCTGCCGCGAACAACAGTTTCATCCGAGAAATTATTACAATTGCCGCTGACCAGAACAGTCAATTTATTGAAAACAAAAATCCCCGATGTCTGTTATCAATAGAAATCGAGTTTAGCGGTTCATCCAAACTCATTATGGGTGATTTCACAAATGCGGGGATGATGGGCCATGTTGGCCTCATAATTGGCCCCTCAGAGGGAGACATGATGAAACGGATTATATGCGTTCAGGATTATGTCAAAACTTTGAGAAATTTAGACAAGGCACCCCCAACTCTCTTTATGAATGTCGCGTGTTTAGACGGGCATAAGTTTTTACAAATTCTTCAAAGATTTCTTTGATGACCGAACAGTTAGGGCGCGGAGGCTTTCATTTTGAGGATGAGCATGACGATGAGGAGGATTCTTCGGTTGGAATTGAGCGGGGTTCCCAGAGGTGGCCGAAGTGGCGGCGGCCGAGGAGTTCAATTTTTTCGGCGTTGCTGATGGGGGCTTCCTGTATGGCTTTGGACTGGGCATCGTTCAGGACGCGTTGCATGACGGCGACGGTGTCGCGCTGGTCTCGGTCGCGTATGAGGCGAAGCTGTTGGTCCCGCTGGCGGAGGCGTTCATGGGCGATTTTGAGACGGACGCTGTTTTGTTCGCCCCGAAGGAGCCGGGCGGCGACGGTGCCGAATTTTACAAGGTCTTCGGGGTCGGTGTCTGCGCCGGGGTTTTTGTCGAGAAATTGCAGGATGCGCCCGGAAGCGACGGCGGCGGCACCGCGGGAGATACTGCCACCGGCGGCTTCGGCCATGCCGGTGGCGTACTGGCCAAGGTTTTGCATGTCGCTGAGTTTTTTCTGTTCGGCCAGCCAGAGAGGATAACTGTTCTTACGCCAAAGAGAGAGGTTGCGAGGGCCGATAGGGACGGCATCGAAGTGGGCGGTGAGGACTTCTTTAACGGCGGGGAGGGCATTGAGCCAGGGAAGGATTTCGGGGCCGGTCTTGCCGTTGAGGAGGCGTTGGTTGAGTTCCTGGCGGATATCGGCAGGGAGACGGGCGATTTTACCAATGCTGGCGTGGGCGGATTTTTTTGTGGTGCGGGTTGCGTCAGGGGTGAGAGCAGGAGAATCCATACAATGATGAGTGATGAGGTTTTAGTTAGCCACAGAGGCACAGAGAACACAGAGGGAAAAACAGACAGACAGGGACGGGACGGCTCGCCCGACCATGAGCACACGCAAGTGGCGGAGGAATAAGACAAATAGGACTAATGGGACGAATGGGAGGAATAGCTGGCTTGCGCGCGCCGCTGGCAATACTGCCGGTGTTTCGACATGAGGATGAGATTTTTCGTCAATCATGGGGGCATTTTATGCACAGGGGACGAAAAGTTTATAGGTAGTTACTACCCCTATTTTTAAAAGTAGAAAATAGAAAACAGAAAGTAGAAATGAGAAGTCGGAAAGCAGAAAACAAGAAATTGAGGGCAGAAAATGGAAAATGGAAGGGAAAGGCGCAAATATTGAGACTTGCCAGCGCGCCGGGGAGAATCCATAATGACAGGCGAAATTTATGGCAGACGCAGCAAACAAATATCCCGAGAATATCGCGGGCAAATACTACGTGGACAACCAGTGCATTGACTGCGACTTGTGCCGCGAAACCGCGCCGGACAATTTTAAGCGCAATGACGACGGCGGCTATTCGTTCGTTTACAAGCAGCCGGCCTCGCCCGAAGAAGAAGCGCGCTGCAAGGAAGCCAAAGAAGGCTGCCCCGTGGAAGCCATCGGCGACAACGGCGCCTAAAGTTCATAAAATCGCTACGGATTAACACCCATCAACTCTCAACCGCCCCCGGCGGCATTTTCAACGATTATGAGCGGTTTTTCCGAAGCAGACATTGATTTAGAGAAGCTCTTTCTTCCGGCCTGGGCGCAGGACAAGCCCGGCAAAAATCCCTACGAAAAGTTTTCAGGCCACGAGGGCGAGGACCCGCGCCGTGACCGGAAGCGGGGAGATTTTTCGGGAAATCGTGGCGATGGGCGTCCGCGTCCCGCCAAACGGTTCGGCGAGAAAAAGGATTTCCGCGGCGGTGGCCGGGGCGAGCGCGGAGAGCGCGGCCCGCGCCGTGAGCCGCAACGGTTTGAGCCGCCCGCGCCGTTGCCGGAGGTCACAGTCACGTTTTCGGCGGATGAAAAGGGAGTGGAGCAGATTGCGCGGCAAATCCGGATTACGGGGCGCGCGTTCCCGCTGTTCCAAATCGCGGACCTGGTGCTGCAAAAGCCGGAGCGTTATTTCGTCCATCTCCACGTGAAGAAGAAAGCGGACGGCACGGTGGCGCAGCCGCTGTTCCTGTGCGCGCTGGATGATAGCCCGTGGCTTTCGGAGGACGAAGCGGTGGCGCACGTCCTGAAAAATCATTTTGCGACGTTCTATCAAACGGAACGCACGCCGACGGAGCCGCCGAAGGGGACGTACACGTTCGTAGCGCAGTGCGGCATGAGCGGCGCGATTCTTGGCCCGCCGAATTATCACGATTACCAAAACCAGTTGCGCAAGCTGCACACGGAACGTTTTTCGCGCATGCCGTTCGAGGCATTCAAGGCGCGCGTGAAGATTGTGCGGGACGAGGTCGTCGTGAAAAAATGGATTGAGGACCAGAGTTTCAAGACGGAGTACGTTTGCCTGAATGTGCCGGAGCCGCTGAAGCTGGCGTCCATGGAGGACGTGGAAAAGCATTTTCGCGCGACGCATAAGGAGGCGATCATCAAGCCGGTGGAGAAGCTGGTGCTGGACGGGGTGAAGAGCCGGAATTTGCGCAACCGCGATTTGCAGCGGCTGGTGCGCACGGAATGGGAGAACCAGAAGCGTTTCCCGCTGCAACTGTCCATGGCGTTGAGCAAACAGTTTTCGTCGCACGGCCTGCAATTTTTCAAGGTGAACAAGACGGTGGTGCACGTGAGCGTGGCGCGCCCGCAATTTTTGGACCTGGCGACCACGCCGGTTTCCGAGAACATCAAGCGCATCGTCGATTTCATCAACGCGCATCCGCGGAGCAACCGGCGGAAGATGATGGAGAGCCTCGCGCCCGCGCCCAAACCGGCCGCGCCCGTGGAAGCGCCCGCGCCGGCGACAGAAACGCCCGCTCCCGCCGCCGAAGGGCAAGCCGCGAAACCGGCGCCACCGAAGGCCGAAGAGCCGACGCCGGAACAGACGGCGTTGATTGCGGATTTGCATTGGCTGATTCACCAGGGCCACGTTTTGGAATTTGCGGATGGCCGCCTGGAGACGGCGAAGAAGCCGTTGCCCAAGCCGCCAAAGCCGGAAAAGAAACCGGCAGCAGCAACGGCCACGACTGAAGAAGCCAAACCAGCCGGGGAGATCACGCCAGCGGAAGAAAATAAAGCCGAAGGCGAAGTGAAACCGGTTGAGGAAAAGCCGGTGGAAGAAAAACCTGCCGAAGAAGCGGCGGTTGAACCGGTCCAGGCTGAAGCCGTTATTCCTGAAGTGCCGCCGGTGCAGGAAGTGCCGTCGCCGTAGTGAGTTATTCTGTTCTTCCCTTAACTTCAGCTCCTGTTATACTGACCTATGGCATTTAGTAAATTAGGCCTTGCCCCACAAGTTGTAGATGGGGTGAAAGCGATGGGTTATATCGAGCCGACACCCATCCAGCTTCGCGCAATCCCGCTCATATTGGGCGGGCGCGACGTCATCGGCAGCGCGCAAACCGGCACGGGCAAAACGGCGGCGTTTGCGTTGCCCATCCTTTCGAAGCTCGCTTCCCGGTCACCGGACAAAAGCCCGCGCGCGCTCATCCTGGAACCCACGCGCGAGCTGGCCGCGCAGGTGGAGACGTCGTTCCGCGATTATGCGCGGTTCATGAATTTACATATTACGGTCGTGTTTGGCGGCGTGGGCTATGGACGGCAAAATGATTCGTTGCGCGGGGGCACGGACATCATCGTCGCCACGCCGGGGCGTTTGCTGGACCATTTGGAGCAGGGCACGGTAAAGCTGGACAAGGTGGAATTTTTGGTTTTGGACGAGGCGGACCGGATGCTGGACATGGGATTTTTGCCGGATGTGCGCAAGATTCTGGACCGTTGCCCGCGGGCGCGGCATACGGCGCTGTTTTCGGCGACGATTCCGCCGCAGATTGAAACGCTCATCAAATGGGCGATGCGCAATCCGGAAACGATTGAAATCGGCGCGCGCCGCACGCCGGCGGAGACGGTCAAGCACGTCATTTATCCGGTGGCTGATTCGCAAAAGATGGATCTGTTGCTGAAGCTGCTGGATACGGTCAATTACGATTCGGTCATTGTTTTTTGCCGCACGAAGTACGGCGCCGACCGCGTCGCGCAATTGCTCAAGCGCAGCAACCACGCGGTTTGCGTGCTGCACTCGAACCGCACGCAACGGGAGCGCGAGCAGGCGTTGCGCGGGTTTCGCGACGGACGATTTGAATTGCTGGTGGCCACGGACATCGCGGCGCGGGGGCTGGACATTGCCGAGGTGAGCCACGTGGTCAATTACGACGTGCCGCAGCATCCGGAAGATTACATTCACCGCATAGGGCGCACGGGCCGCGCGGAAGCCAAGGGCGATGCGTTTACCATCATGACGGCGGAAGACGCCAGCCACGTATTCGCTATTGAGCGGTTCATCAGCCAAAAAATCCCGCGCGTGAAACTGGAGAATTTTGATTATCAGTACACGGCGCTTTTCGACGAAAACAAATCAGGACGAGGCGGGTTCCCCGGCAAAGCGCGGGGCGTGCGCGTCCATGGCGGCTATCATTTCGGCCCGGCGAGACGGCGGAGGTAAATTCGGTTACGGGCTTTTCTGTTTCCCGCTTTCCAAATGAAATTTGTGGATGAAGCGGTGGAAAATGGGCGCGAGCAAAATGGTGACGATGGTGACGAAGAGCAGGCCGCAGAACAGGGCGTAGCATCCCGCGAAGATTTTTCCCGCATCGGTGTTTAGATTTCCAAGCGGCCCCATGCCGGCGATGATCATGGAAGCGTTGGCGAAGGAGTCCACCCAGGACATGCCTTCGAAGCCATGATAACCGCACATGCCGACGGCGAGGGTCACGGCCACCAATCCGGCACTTAAAAGCGCGCAGCGGGCCACGCGGCCAATAAACTCTTTGCGCGGCAAGAGCGGGCTGGTGCGGTGCTCGAACATGAGGGGAGTCTAACGCGAGACGAGGAGATGCAAAAGCCGTTTTGCCTGCTATTATTTTGGCCATGCGAAAGCTGCCGCGCGAATTTTACGACCGCCAGACCATTACGGTTGCGCGCGATTTGCTGGGCAAGCTACTGGTGCATGCGAGTGAGGGGGTGGAGCGCGTGGGGAGGATAGTGGAGACAGAGGCGTACCTGGGGCCGCATGATTTGGCGGCACATTCCGCGCGCGGGTTGACGCCGCGGACCAAGGTGATGTTCGGGCCGCCTGGATACGCCTACGTTTATTTCATCTACGGGATGTATTTCTGCATGAATGTGGTGACGGAGCGCGAGGGTCATGCGTCGGCGGTTTTGTTGCGGGCGGTCGAGCCGGTGAAGAACGTGGAAGGGCGGTCATGCGGACCGGGTTTGCTTTGCCGCGCGATGAAAATTGACAAGCTGCTCAACGGCCATGATTTGTTGAGCGACGATTTTTATATTGCGGCGCCAACGAAGGAGGAGATTTTCACGACGGTCAAGAGTCCGCGCATTGGCGTGGATTACGCGAAGCATTGGGCGAAGCGACATTTGCGGTTTTATATCAAGGGCAATGCGCATGTCTCGCGGCCGTAGCCAGAAAAAAAGAAGCGGAACATGGTTTTACCCATGTTCCGCTGAAAAGACTAACCGCAGAAATTAGTAACGATCGCGACCACCACCGCCGCGTTGTTCGCGACGTCCGCCGCCGCCGCCAAATTCGCGGCGTCCACCACCACCAGCGGGACGCTCTTCGCGAGGCCGGGCGATGTTGACGGTAAGGGCACGGCCATCCAATTGCGCGCCGTTCATGGCGGCGATGGCTTTTTGGGCTTCTTCTTCACTGCTCATGGTGACGAAAGCGAAACCGCGGGGGCGGTTGGTAACGCGATCCATCATGAGGTTGGTTTCGGTGACGGTGCCGTGAGCGGCAAAGGCGTCATTGAGGTCGTTCTCCGTGGTGTTGAAGGAAAGATTTCCTACAAACAATTTATTATTCATGTGATGTACTGTCTCCTTGATAACTGGCTGGCCAAGACTGTTCCCGTTTGTCGGATTTCAAATCATCACTGAAGCAAGTTCACTTGAAGATTCACCATGTTTGGTTAGCTGTGTGCTATCTAATAGGCGGCAACATTATCGCTCATCCGGCGGGATCTGCAAGAAATATCGTAATTGACCTCATACTATTAAATTATCTTATCCACCGGCCATAGCGCCGACAATCAGGAAAGGCTCGCTGCCATTTGTAACCGCCTCGGGTAAAATGATTTCCGGAGGTTCGAGGGACAGGTCTTCTTTGCAGGCAAAGAACCGGATGAAGGGGCGGCGTTTGAGCGTGTCGTGGTCGCGGATGGTGCCGCGCAGGACGGGATAATGCGCTTCGAGGGCATCGAGGACGGCCTGGATGGTGGCGGGGGGCGGGACATCCAGTTGCACTTCGCTCGAAATGCGCGCGAGGTTGCGCAGATGAAAGGGCAGCTCGACGCGGATCATGGCAGCATTTGCACTTCCACGGACAGCACGGCGGGCAAATCGCGGACGATGGCGTTCCAGCTATCGCCGCCGTCGGCGGAGACATAGACCTGGCCGCCGGTCGTGCCGAAATACACGCCGCAAGGTTCGAGAGAATCCACGGCCATTGCGTCGCGCAGGACGTTGACGTAGCAATCCTGCTGGGGCAGGCCGCGCGTGAGGGGTTCCCATTCGTTGCCGCCGCTCTTGCTGCGGTAGACGCGCAGCTTGCCTTCGGGCGGATAGTGTTCAGCATCGCTTTTGATGGGGACGACAAAAATGGTTTCCGGCTCGTGCGCGTGGACGTCAATCGGAAAGCCGAAATCGGAAGGCAGATTTCCGCTGACTTCGGTCCATTGGCCGCCGCCGTTGTCGGTGCGCATGACGTCCCAGTGTTTTTGCATGAACAGGACATCGGGACGCGATGGGTGCATGGCGATGCGATGGACGCAATGGCCCACTTCCGCATCCGGGTCGGGCAACTCGAATTGGGATTTCAGGCCGCGATTGATGGGTTTCCAGGTGACGCCGCCATCGTCCGAGCGGAAGGCGCCGGCGGCGGAAATGGCGACATAGATGCGGTTCACGTTTTTGCGATCGAGGATAATAGTATGCACGGCCATGCCGCCCGCGCCGGGTTGCCAGAGATTGCCCTTGGCCTGGCGCAGGCCAGGAAGTTCCTTCCAGGTTTTACCGCCGTCCGCGCTCTTGAAAATGGCCGCGTCTTCGACACCGGCGTACACGGTGTTGGGATCGGAGAGCGAGGGTTCGAGATGCCAGACGCGTTTGAATTCCCAGGGATGCTGGGTGCCGTCGTACCATTTGTGGGTGCCGGCTTCGCCGTCATAGACAAACTTGTTGCTTTCGCCCTGGGGGAAACCGCCGGGACCTTTTAAGTCCTCGGGGCTGCTGCCGGGAGTATTCCAGGTTTTGCCGCCGTCATCGGAGCGCTGGATGATCTGGCCGAACCAGCCGCTGCTCTGGGAGGCGAAGATGCGGTTGGGGTCCGCAGGCGAGCCTTTGAGATGATAGATTTCCCAGCCGGCGAAATGCGGACCGCTGACTGTCCACTTGGTGCGCTGGCCATCCGCCGTGAGGATGAACGCGCCTTTTTTGGTCCCGACTAATACGCGTATTGAACTCATAACTTTTTCCCTTGTTTCGATTTCTTGTTTCGATGTTATGACGAACGAACGGGTATGGTCAGGACAAATTTTTTGGAAATTTTAAAAACGTGAAAATAAGGCAGGTCTCCCATGACAACCATCTGCGGCTGGAAGCCGCTTCAACCGGCAGGCAGGATGCCTGCCCTACAGGTCGGCCGGTTCACAAATATGCATTGCACGGGAAAGTGTTTACAAAGTTTACACTGTTCATAATCAAGGACTTAAGTGTTTACACAAAACCTTACTTTTTTTGAAAAAGGTTTACATCGTTGGCAGTCAAAGACTTAAGTGTTTACATTATCGTTATCGCTGTTTTCGGGGGAAGAGGGAGTGGCCTTGACCTGCTTCCATCCACCGTTGCTGCGCTATGGTGGACGGGCCCGCCTTCTCCCGCCTTCAGGGGATGCGGCGTGGCGAGGGGGGGGTAGCTGGCGTAGGCTGGCGTAGGCTGGCGTAGGGGTTAACCACCTCAGACACCAAAAGGCACCCGCCTTCGCTATGCTTCGGCGCGGCAGGCCGGAATCGGCCTGAAAATAAACAATCTTTTTTTCCGGAAAAAAGGCGGTATTAGGCGGTATTAGCCGATAATAGGCGAGGGGGGTTGGTTTTGCCACCGAGTGACGCGTCCCCCCGCCAAGCCAAAAAAAGTATTTTTTCAAAAATACCTTTAGTGGCCTTGAGGGCGCGGCAGGGAGGGTCAGGCTCCCCCTCGCCGTCAAAAAAGGTTGCAGCTTCCGGCGGTCTGCCGACCGCCGCGACAACCGTATGTCAAAGAACCCACCTTCGCCTCCACCTTCGCTGAAGCTATGGCGGACAAGCCGGCGCGGCAGGCAATGGCCCACCGTGGAAGGATTTTAGCGCATGGGTGGAACTCGAGGGAAGGTAGTGACTACCCCTATTTAGAGCATTCCCTCAATCCGGAGCGCGCGCCTGCGGCCCTGCGGGGGGCGGTTTTTTAGTTTTGGGCATTTTCCGGCTCGTTGCGCCATTTTTTTATAAAAATTAAACTGGCATTAAAGGACGGGTCATTTTACATTGCACGAGCTCGGGGAGATTATCGCTATCGTCATATGAAAACTTCAAAATTTGTTTTAATTCTATGGACAGG
>Ga0206826_1023_pt1 | contig 28701 bp, 26 predicted proteins | sample Alteio_BWOrgCont_80_FD_152636 | JGI IMG/M metagenome (GOLD analysis project Ga0206826, IMG submission 152636) | Enriched cells from forest soil in Barre Woods Harvard Forest LTER site, Petersham, Massachusetts, United States -... | ecosystem: Environmental > Terrestrial > Soil > Temperate forest >... | reverse complement strand
TGGCCAGGAGGAGGATCTTGAGCAGTGGCATAGGTAAATTCTAAAGGAGTAAGGCAAGGAGTAGTGGGTAAGGAGTAAGGAGTAGAGAAAGGCAAAAGCAGATTCCCTTCGGGAATGACAACAAGAAAAGCAAAGGCAAGGGCAAAAGCTTTAACGCTGAGGACGCAGAGGTCGCGGCGGCATTGTGCAGATACTAGGGAGGTTTTTCTACTCCTTACTCTCTACTCCTTGCTCCTTGCATTTGCTCAATCTCTGTCTGAGCCGTAGATGGAGATGCCCTGGGCGACGCGGAAGGCGATGCTGGCGGCGCGGGCGGTGTAGTCCGACTGCGGATACTTTTGCTTGAGCTGGTCGGCGATGGACTGGCAGTTTTTGGCGGCGAGCTGCGAGCGCTTGGGGTTGTCGTCGATGGTGTACATGGTGACGAGCACGCCCTGGCGATAGGCGGCGTCGTAAAGTGCTTCGGCGGATTTGGGGCCGCCGGGATAGCGGTCGGCGTACTTCATGTAGAGGTTGGTTTCCTGCTCGGGGCACTTGGGAAGGCCCTGCCAGTCGCCGCAAAGCTGATTGTCGAGCAGGTCAAAGGCGGCGCGCGCGGCGAACGGGCTGTCGGGGTAGAGCTTCATCACCTTGCGCAGGTCGCCTTCAAAGAGCTGCGGGCGAAGGTAGGATTCCTGCTCGTGTGCGCTGGGCAGTGTGGCGATGTCGAATTTGTCGAGCTGCCAGCGGATGTCCGCGGAGCGGAAGGCAGCTTCAGCTGCGAGCGGCGACTGCGGAAAATATTCGAAGACGCGGCGATAGAGCAGGTGCGCGGCCATGGCAGCGTTGGCGGGAGGATGCGGCTGCTGCGCCTGAGCCTCGAACTCTGCGGCAGCGCCGTAGATCAGTGCGTCGCCGTTGGGAGTGGTGAGGCTGACGATGCCCTTGTCGCGAATCCAGCCGGCGCTGGGCTGCGGGTCGTCGCCGGGAGCGGAGAACTCAGGCTTGCTGTCGGGATCGGCGTCGTCCTTGGCGTCCGTGTTGGCGAAGACATTGACCCAGGGGCCATTGTGCGCGGTGATGACGATCTCGTGGCCGGGAGTGACGGTGATGACGGGCGGCGCGGTGGAGTCCGCCGTGACGTAAACGTTGGCTGTGTGCAGCACAGTGGCGCGGGCGGAGTTATCGTAGCCGGACTTGTCGTTTTTGCGGGGCTTTTGGGCGTGGAGAGATGCAGACGTGAGTAGTAGTGCAATCCCACCCATGCCGCAAAGAGCGCGGCATGGATGGGGCACCCGGAATTTTGCGAAGCTTGGCATGCTGAGGAGTTAGACGTGTGCGGCGGCGGATTCGTTCTGGAGCTGGGTGCGGAGGTCGGGGTCGAGATTGCCGCCGGAGACAAGGACCACGACCTTGGTGGACGGTGTGACCTTGGGGAACTCGTTCGCGTGGAAGAGCGCGGCGGCGAGGGTGACGGCGCCGGAGGGCTCGGCGACGATGTCCGAGGCGGTGAGGAAGATGCGGAGTGCGGCGCGGATTTCGTCTTCGGTGACGGTGACAATGCCGTCGACGAATTGCAGGATGTGCTCGAAGTTGCGCTGGCCGAGAGACTGCGTGCGCAGGCCGTCGCATAGGGTGCGGGTAGTTTTTTCGGCGGGCCACTCGACGAGGGCTTTGGTGTCGAAGGATTCCTTGGAGTCACCGGCGAGTTCGGGCTCGCAGCCGAAGACGCGAACAGGGCCGAGGGCCGAGGGCCGAGGGTCAAGCTTGACAGCTGTAGCAATGCCGGAGAGCAGGCCGCCACCGGAGACGGGCGAGAGGACGAGGTCAACATCGGGAAGCTGCTCTAGAATTTCGAGGCCGGTGGTGGCCTGGCCAGCGATGATGGCGGGATCGTCGTAGGGTGGGACGATGGCGTAGCCGTGTGCGGTTGCAAGCTCTTCGGCTTTGAGTTTGCGCTCAGTGGACGCGGGGCCGACGGTGACGATTTCCGCGCCGAGAGCGCGCGTAGCATCCATCTTGACTTGAGGCGAGTTAGCCGGCATCACGATCACAGCTTTTGCGCCGAGAGCGCGCGCGGAGAAGGCGACACCCTGCGCGTGGTTTCCGGAGCTGTAGGTGATAACGCCGCGCTTGAGTTGCTCGGGTGAGAGCTGCGCGATCATGTTGTACGCGCCGCGCAGTTTGAAGCTCTTGATGGGCTGCGCGGATTCGTCCTTGAAATAGATCTCGGGGGCGGTATCGGCGAGTTCAGGAAAGCCTGCGGCGCGGAGGCGATCACGGGAGAGTGCAACGAGCGGCGTGCGCACGGCGGTGTGCTTGATGCGGTCGCGGGCGGCGAGGATGTCAGCGAGGGTGATGAGGGATGGCACAACTTTATTAGACATGAAAGCCCAGAGTGAACGCTACAAGTCCGAATACCAAAACGATGATGAGAGTTATGCAAAATGCGAGAAAGGGCAGGGATATACGTCGGCTTGTGGGTAGAGCAACGCCGCTTGGTATGGAACGTCTCCTTGACCTCTCAGTAAGAAAGGTGAATAAGGCCGCGACCGATAACCAAAATGCCTCTCCGAGGAGAAAGGACCTTCGGGAAAACATAATGGCAAAGCACTGCATAAGCGCCATGAGCAACGCTGTTAGCTCAAAGCCTGCATAGATTCTCCAGCGTTGTATCCGGCGAGAGAGAAAGAAGACGATCAATAGGCCGACAAAGAAAAGAATGGCAAGGAGGAAGAGAATCGGGGCATTGATTGAAGTGATGAAGTCTTCCATTAGCGCGACTCGGCTGTGTGCAAGATGAGGGCGAAGAAGTGAACTAGACGCCACTGGTCCACAGCAGTGGGGTTAGCACCATCGAGATTGATGTGCGAGAGCACCGGCGAGATGAGCTCGGCCTGGAGTGATTCGGCCGGGAGTTCGGTGGCCATCCATTCGGTTTCGGCGGAAGGGATGATGTTGTCACCGGCGCCGTGGAGCAGATAGACAGGCGTGGTGAGTTGCTTCAGGTGCCCGTGAGGGCTGACGCCGGCCATGTCTTCAATGTGCAGAGTTTCGGCGTGCGCGAGCTGGGCGCGTGTGATGGGGCTGGTGGTGTCGATGAGCTGATGCGCAAGCGTGAGTTGCGCGGGAGTGAGCGCGGCGAGTGCCTGTTTTTCTCCGGCCCAGTCTTCGTAAAGATGCGCGCGAAGGACGGCGCGGATGGGCGCAAGGTCCGCCGACTGATTGGCGGGGATGAAGTCTTCGAGGTGCTCGTATTCCAGCACGAGCGCACCATATTCATGCGGAGCGAGGCGCTCGGGAGCGCCATTGGGCAGTGGGTCTTCGCCGGTGCGGTAGAAGGTAGCGACGCGGGCCATTTCATCCTGCGAGCCGATGGCGACGACGAACTTGATGGAGCGATGCCACTGCGGGTCAGAGGCTGCGAGCAGAGCGAGGCCTCCGGAAAAGCTGAGACCCATGACGCCGACGGGCTTGTTATCCGCGTGCTGCGCCATCCATATGGCTGAGTCGCCGATGGTGGCGATGGAGTTGGCGCCGACGTGGTAGTCCTTGATGTCCGGTAGCTCCGGCGTGAGGACGCGAAGGCCACAGGAGGACATCGCGGAGGCGAAGGCGATGAGACGCGGCTCGTCAATGCCGAGGTGGTGGACGCCGTGGAAGACGACGATGGCGGGCGCGTCAGGATGGTTCTGCGGAATATAGAGGCGCGCGCGGATGGGGCCGTTGGAGGTGGGGAGCGTGAGGTCCTGCGTGGTGATGGGCTGGGAGATTGTTTCGTGGAGGAGCCAGGGGACGGGTTTGTTGGCGACGAGATTGAGGACGGCAACGGCTTGCATGTGTGCGTGAACGAAAGGCCACGCGACCGCGCCGAGAAGAAGAGTGAGAAGGATGAAGACGGCGGCTAGTTTATAGCGGTGATGGCGGCGCTCGATGGCAGGCTGCTCGAGGCGATGCGCGAGTTGGGCGATTCCGGGAGATTCAGAGGAATGCATCGGTCGCAACTCAGTGTTTAGAAATCAGGGATTAAGAAACTTTATGGGCTGACGGCTAAGTGTCGCTGGCGGTGATTGAGGATGAGCCAGACGATGGTGCAGAGAAGAATCGCAGTGACGATGGCCTGCGACCAGAGACAGTAGATGCACCATTTTTCGATGAAGTAGGCTTCGATGTAACTCAGGAAGGCGGCAAACGCGAAGCCGATCTCAGTGGCTTGGAGGGTGAGCCATGGGCGGTTGGCGAGTGCGAGGATGCCGATGAGCAGATAGCCAACAATGCCTAAAGCAGCGACGGGGATGTGGATCTTTTTGGAGTCGGGAGATTCATCGAACGAAGTGGGCGGGAAGACGGCAAAGCGGGAGTGGTTGACCGCGCCGCAGTCGAACTTTTCCGTGACGGCGCAGGGCGGCGCGGCGGAGGGGTCTTGGTAATGAATGCGCAGGGCAAGGGCGGAATCGATGATGCCGGCGATGGCGAGCAGAGCGATGAGGAAGCGCATAGAGAGATTGTAGAGCGTAGAGCTTAGAGAAAGGCGTTAGAAAAGCTGAACCCCATCCCGGAGGATGGGGTGCTTGCGGCCCGGGAACGAGTGTGGCGATGTTATGCGGCCGCGGATATTTTGGCGCTGGATTCCTTGACTCCGACGGGAACTGCATCGGAGCTGGTTGGAGCTTCCTGAGAGTCGAGAGCGAAGAGAGCTTCGAGCTCGGCAGCGGAAGGTGGGAAGTGGAGCAGCGGAGAAGGCTCGATGGCAGCCGGCATGGAGGCGAAGCGGTTGGGCTTGATCTCCGTCGGAGCGATGGTCTTGGCCGGACGGCGGAAGGCTCCAACCTGATCGAAGAGACGGCGGTGAAGACGCTCTTCGAGGGTCGATTCCATGCTGACTTCGGGCTGCGTCGACTTCGCGGCGATTGCGGGCTGTTCGACAACTGGCTGCGCAACGGCTGGTGCAACCGGCTCCTTGAAGCGTACTGGCGCAAAGTTGACCATGGGCGGAGCGATGTTGGCCATGGAGATCGATGGACCTGCCATCGCAATCGCCGGAGTGGGCGAATCGAAGATGGGGTTGGCGAGGCGGAAGGCCTCAGAAAGCTGGCAGAGGCGTTCTTTAACCCGCATGACGGCGCGCTGGAAGTAGGCGGGGTCGGCCACGCGAACACGGGGACGAGGACGGCCCAGGTGCAGCTTGCGGGCGCGATAGAGGATGCGGGGGAGGGGAGCGGGCTCGACGAAGGCGATCTTGGCGAGTGCTGCGATATAGGCAGCTTCGCGTGCCTCGCGGAGAGAACGGATAAGAGCTTCGGACATGCCTTCGCGACGGCGGCGGAGATCCAGGCGCAGGTCGCGGCGCATGGTGCGCCATTCAGTGGTGAGAACTTCACCCCACTGCGCACAGGCGCAAGGGATAAAGATCATGGACATGTAGGCCGAGATGACAAGCGCGGTATGCAGCATCGTAGCTCCGGGAAGTAACTCAATCGGTCGTGCCAGTAGAAAGCGCTCTAGCAAATGGTTTTAGTGACATCCCCCAAAGGGCTCATGGGGGCAAACCATCTATGCACTGACAATAGCACTCGTGGGGTGGGGGGCCGCAAGTCACGGTCGTAACAGCATTGGTAACCGGCAGAGGGTAACTGAGATGTCATCATGGCAATCTTCGTGGAGCGGTTGGAGCGCCCAAGCGATAATAGATAGTCACAAAGCAGGTTGATTAGGAGAGCTGGATGCAGAAGCTGCGGATTTGGGAAGGCCTGGGCACTGGAGCCGAGGCCGTGGAAGGCGCAAAGAGCTGGGTAGACCACCACCTGGCGGAATCGCGCGCCGAGGTAAGCAAGCTGATGGGTGCGACGGGCAAACGGACTGTGGAAAATACACTGCGGCCATTCGACCACGCGCAATGGCATCTGCGGATGGCGGGCAGCCAGAGCGGCGTGATGTTTATGGTGCATCCGGAGGCAGGGGTGAGGGATGCGGCGCAGGAACTTTCACAGGTGATCAGCGCTGAAGGGACGGCGCTGAGCCTGAACCGCGACGTGTACGATGCGCTGGCGGCGGTGGATGTCAGCGGCGAGGATACGGCGACGAAGTACTACATGGACCGCGTGCTGCTGGGGTATCGGCTGAGCGGTGTGGACAAGGATGAGGCGACGCGGGAGCGGATTCGCGCGCTGGCCGACAAGATGACCGAGCTGAGCATGAGCTTCAGCCGCACGGTGCAAGATGACGTGCGAAAAATTTCAGTGGAAAATGTGGAAGAGCTGCGCGGCTTGCCGCAAGATTACCTGGCGCGACACGGCGTGAAGGAATCGGCCGGGAAGCTCGTGGCGGAGAAGCCGGTGGTGCTGACGACGGATCCTCCGGATATGTCGCCGGTGATGAATTATGCGGCGAATGAGAAGCTGCGGCGGAAGATGTATCTCGCATACAGCGACCGCGGGTATCCGGTGAACCAGCAGGTGCTGATGGACCTGCTGGCTGCGCGTGAAGAGATGGCATCGCTGCTGGGCTTCCGGAGCTGGGCTGATTTGGCGACGGTGGACCAAATGATGGGGTCGGCGGCCAAGATGCGCGCGTTCCTGGGCGAGGTGGAAGCAGCGGCGCGCGAGACGGCTCACAAAGAGTTTGACGAGCTGGAGACGTTCGTGCGCGAGCGCAAGCCCGATGCGTTGCCGCTGACGCTGAGCGATGCACGCTACTGGGAAGAGCAGTACCGGCGCGAGCGGTTCGACTTCGATTCGCAGAGCGTGCGGCCGTATTTCCCGTATGAGCAGGTGGAGGCGGGGATTCTTGCGACAGCGGGGAAGTTATTCGGCGTGCGCTTTGAGCGCGTGAATGCGGCGGCGTGGGCGGAGGGTGTGAAGACGTTCGATGTAGTGGACAGCCTTGGGAAGGACGGCGTTGTCGGCAGGATTTATCTCGACATGCATCCGCGCGAAGGCAAGAGCAAATGGTTTTCAGAGTGCGGCATTGTTGGCGGCATGCTGGGCGAGTGTTTGCCGGAGGCTTCGCTGGTGTGCAATTTCCCGCAGCCAAAAGATAACGATGCGGGCTTGATGCAGTACTCCGATGTGGTGACGTGCTTCCACGAGTTTGGGCACCTGATGCATGAGGTGCTTGGCGGGCGCCAGAAGTGGGCGGGGCAGAGCGGTATTGCGACGGAGGGAGATTTTGTTGAAGTGCCTTCGCAGATGCTGGAAGAGTTTTTTGAAGACCCCGACCTGCTACGGAGTTTTGCGAAGCACTACCAGACGGGCGAACTGTTGCCTTACGAGACGATTGCGCGGATGACGCGCGCTGCGGCGCATGGTCGTGCGCTCGGCACGCTGACACAGGTGCTGTACGCAACGTATTCGATGGAGACTCATGACCGACGAGCAGCGGAGCTGAACCTGGACACGCTGCTGCGTGAAGGGTACGACCGCTTCTCGCTGTATGAGTTTGTGGATGGCAACCGGATGTATGCAGCGTTCACGCACCTAGTTGGATATACGTCGAACTACTACACATACCTTTATGACAAGGTGATGGCACTGGAGTTCTTTGAGGAGTTCGACCGCAAGAATCTGCTTGAAGGGCCGACGGCGATGCGCTACCGGCGCGAGGTGCTGGAGCCGGGTGGATCGAAGCCGGCGCGGGAGTTGGTGCAGGCGTTCCTGGGACGTGAGACTAGCATGAAGGCGCTGAAGGGATGGATCGCGAAAGCGTTTGCGTGAGTGCGCGGGGACCGTTCACACGATGAGACAAACCGGTGACAAAGAAGTGACGGATCCAGGTCGTCCAGGAAAGTAAGTTAAGTTGCATCGAAGATGCCGCTCCTTGGAGATCCGGAAATCCGATGAAGACATTTCGCACGATCGCCGCCAAAGATCTGGGTTCCGTTTCTCTCAAGAGTGAAATGGAGACTTACGGATACGTCTTCATCCGAGACCTGATGCCGAAAGACGTCCTCGATCAACTCCTCAGCGAGATGATCGGCATTGCATCGGATGAGGGCTGGACGATGGAGGGCGCCGCACCATCGGACCGCATTGCAAATCCCGCTATGGCGTGCTTCGATCCAGATCCGAAATATAAGCGGGCGGCAAATCGCGTGTTTAGCCTGGAGCGGCTCCACGCATTCACACATCATCCGGTGTTGACCGATGTGATGAAGCGACTGGTGGGGCCGCGCCTTTTTGTTCATCCTAAGCCCATTGCACGAATGATTTTCCCCAACCTTGAGGGCGCACTTTTGCATGCGCATCAGGACAACGCGGGAATTGCAGGGAGCTCTGAGAGCTACACCGTGTGGATGCCGCTCCATGATTGTCTGCAGGGACAAGGGACGCTCGAGATCAAGGAAGCGTCGCATCTTTTTGGGCTTCAAACCACGGAGGGATATATCGAGCCGGAAACAGCCCCGGGAGGCGATTGGGTTGGCGGGCAGATCAATGCGGGAGATGCGGTCTTCTTTCACAGCTTAACGGTGCATCAATCCACGCTCAGTACTTCCAGCCAGCTCCGTTTTTCGGTGGATTGCCGGTTTCAAAACTATAACGAAGCTGTCTCCCCGCTCGAGATTGTGTTTTCCAACCAGGCTAAAGGCGGGCGAACTTGGGAAGCCACCTATGCGGACTGGAAGCATGATGATTTGAAATACTACTGGCGTAATTTGCCTTTGCGTATCAAGCCATCGCTGGCCGAGATAGCCGCGCAGGTTGAGAAGGCGGACAGTCCCGAAAAGCGACTTCGCTACGCGATGATGGTGGAACTGATCGAGCGAGAGATCCCCATGCTTGTGCACTGAGCGCCGGGCTTACCTATTGCGGTCGGGCCACAAACGATGGGGAAGCAGATACGTGAAGCCTGCGAAGCTCTGCCACTGTGTGCTGGTGGAGAGAAGGCCGTGCTCGAGACCGCAGTCGAGCACGAGGTCGGGGCGAAGCTGGTAGGAGAAGGCAAGCAGCGCGCCGACGAGATTGGCGCGTGGGACTGCGACGCCGGATGAAGTGGACGCTACCAGCGGCTGGGTGAAGTGATAGATCTCGGCGGAAAATTGCAGGTTGGGATTCAGGAATGGGCGGTCGACGGAAAATGTCTGGCCGTATTGCGCGCGGCGGATGTGATGCATCAGCGAGGGGTTGGCAAGCGAAGGTATATCTGTTGATTGCTGGCTGACGATGATGTTGATGTCGTAGTGGACGTCGATGACGGGTGCGTGGCCCGAAAAAAGGAATAGCCCGGTGCGGTCCTGGCTGCCGAGATCGATGTCCGGCGCTGTGCCGTTGTGGATGTTTTCCAACCAGGCAAAGGCGATGGTAGGCAGAGCGGAGCGAACGTAAGCGTGGCGATGGATGTCCTTGGTGATGTCTTCTTCGGATTTGTCGGGCGGGTTCCAGAGGATGAACTGCGCACCGGCGAGGACGTCTCCGGCGTCATTTGTGGATGCAGAGGTAGGAGATGTTTTGCTGACCGCGAAAGGCTGCGATTGGAGTTCAAGCATCAGGCGCGGATGCACGGTAATTTTGACGGTCTGATTGACGCCATACTGCGAAGAGGTCTGCGGTGAGTTGAGCGAGCCAAGATAGCCTTGCTCGAACTGCAGATAGCCGACAGGCGTGAGCGTAGCTGGATTAGTGACTGTGGGTCGCGCGGGATTGGCTGCGGGCGCGGCTTCGTTTTGAGCGAAGACCGGCGCGGCTAAGAACAGAAAAACAGTTTGCAGGATTATGGTGCGGCGGCTAGATGCCATGCAGCTAGCGGGCTCGGGACTTGTTTCGTTTGGGGGCCTTCGGTTTGACCCGCGCTGCCACCTTAGCTTTGGCCACGGGCTTGCGCGCAGACTTAGCGGCAGGTTTCTTCGTTGCGACCACAGGCTTCTTGGCCGACGTGGGCTTTTTCGCGATCGGTTTGGCGGTGACTTTGGCTGTGACCTTAACGGCGACCTTTACCGGCGCTGTCTTGGCGACGGGAGCAGCCTTGGCCGGCACGGCTTTCACAGGTGCCTGCTTCACGGGAGCAGCTTGTTTCACGGGTGCTTGCTTAATCACAGTTGTGATTTTTGGCTCTTCCTTCACCACGGGCACCACGGGCTGGGCCGCTTGTGGCGGAGGGAGGATCTCTGCTTTGCCGATGGCCGGCATGTTGGATTCGCCGCCTTCGAAGTTCTGGCGCAGCGAGTGGAGAACGACGCGCAGCATCTCTTCTTCGGGCGCGGGTTTGCCGGTCCATATCTCGAACTGGCGCGCGCCCTGTTGCACGAACATCTCCACGCCTGTGATGACAGGGATACCTTTCTGGCGGGCCATGCGCAGCAGCGGGGTTTCGATGGGGTTGTAGACCAAGTCAAAGACCAGGCGAGCGTTGATCTCGTTGGGCTGGAGAATCGCTGCTGGCGCGTTCTTGCCGGAGCCGGCCATGCCAACCGAGGTGCCGTTGATGATGACATCGAAGTGGGTCTTGGCGAGCTGGTCGCGGCGCATGGTCTTGGCGCCAGACTGGCGAGCCAGTTTGTGCGCGGCGTCAGCCGTGCGATTGAGGACCCAGACTTCGGCGCCCTTGTCGCGGCAGCCGAAGACAGCGGCGCGAGCTACTCCACCGGCGCCGAGCACGAGTATCTTGGCATCCTTCAGCGAAAGACGGCGCTCCAGCGGGCCGACGATGCCGGCGACATCGGTATTGAAGCCGTAGAACTTGCCGTCAGGCAGACGGGTGATGGTGTTTACTGCGCCAATCTTGGCGGAGAGCGGGTCCGTGCGCTCTAAGTGCGGCATGACGTCTTGCTTGAGCGGCATGGTGACGCTGAGGCCCTGGATGGGAATCTCTCTCGCCAGCTTGAAGAGGTCGTCTACCTTGCTGGTCTGCAGCGCAAGGTAGACCGCATTGACCGTCTCGCGGCGGAAGGCTGTGTTCATCATCAGCGGAGAGAGCGAGCTCGAGAGCGGGTTGCCGGCGACGCCGTAAACCTTGGTTGCGTTGTCCACCTGGTCGATGCGATAGGTTTCGATGAGCGTGCGTGCGGCAATCTGGCCGGGCGCGGTCTCTTCGCCAACGCTGGCAGCGGCGAAGGTGAAGGCAGAGCCGGCGCGAAGGCCTAGCACGCGGGAGATGATGCCGGCTTCGCCCATGCAGATGGCGACGACATTGTCATTGGCCTGGTCTTCGACATGCTCCAGGAAGTGCATGAGCGTGAGATTGTCAGCCAGCGTGCGTGCCGTTGGAACAATCTTGATGAAGTCCGGCTTGAAGGGCAGGATGCGCTTGTAGACGGCGTCGAGATCTTTGGTGGCGTGGAAGTCATGCCAGGAGATGATGACGGCGGCTCCCGCCTCGCGCATTTTGCCGAGGGTGGTCTTGGGCAGCTTCTCAATGGACTCCAGTTCGATATCGACGATCTGGAAGCCGGCTTCCGCGGCCTTAAAGAGGATTTCAAGGGCGGCGTTATTCGTGCCGTGGAACTTGCCGCCGTTCTCTTCACAGCGGCAGGTCGCGATGGCCGTGGTGGCGGTGTTGTCGAGCAGAAACTGCTTGAGGCGCGGCAGAGCGGCAAGCGGCTTGGGCAGGTAATCGAGACGAAACTCGATGAAGTTGGTCTCTTTGAGGACCTCGGCGGCCTTCTCGATCATCTCCTCGTGGGTGGCGCCGGTGATGGCGACGCAGATCTTGCCGAGGCGGGAACGGAGCAGGTGGGAAGCGATTTGAGTTTCAGTATTCATAAGTGAACTTGCTTGGGAAAGGGGGCCGGGGCGCGCAGAGCAATCGCGGTATCGTAACCCTAAAACCTATAAGATGCAATAGCTTGGGCGATATTTGGTGGAATTCCCGGTAAATCAGCGAGAAACCGTATGTATGACAGCTACCGGGAGATATATCACCCTGAATTGGACGTTTGGCGGACTAAAAAGGACCGCAAAAAACGGTTGAAATGGTGTCAGAAGCCGCCTGATTAATGGGGAGAAAAAGGTTTTCCGCAGGTGAGGCAACCTCAGGCAACTATTTGAGAGGCTGCGGCGTCTGTACAAATAACTGAGAGGCATTTTCCTATCTGGCCCACCTTTGTAGTTGAATTCTCCGTTTAAGCCCCTGTTTCGGGTATCCCTTCGTAATCCTCAGTTGATCCCTCCCCCTAAAGCCTCTCCCGGGCCCGCTGGAAAGCGGGCCCAGAATATTTAACGGCAGGAATTAGGGATTCGAGGCCAAGTAAAATCGGAAGTATGAGTAATTGGCAGGAGAGCGCTGAGGCAATCGGCGCGGTGGACCGGGTGTTGGCCAGCGTGGGGATGAAGCATGGCCGACGGGCGACCCGGACGGGTGCCTGGAAGAACGGCGAGCGGGTTAAGTCCAACAAAAAAAAGGTAGAAACGGCGAGTAAGGCGGCTTCCCGGCGTGCCAAAGGGAGTTCCGCCGAGGCGCGTGTTGTTCGCGTTCCGGGTTGGGAGCGCTTCCCATGGCTTGCGGCGGGGTTCAGCACGCGGCTGGGTGGAGTTTCCGAGGCCTATGGGCCGGACGAGCAGAACCTGGGCTGGACGGGGCAGGACGCGGAGGAAAACGTTGCGGAAAACCGGCGCGGCTTTGTGGAATCCGTGGCTGGAGAGGCTGGCGTGGAGCTGGTCAATGTCCGGCAGATCCATAGCGGGCTGATCCGGATTGTTGAGAAAGATCATGGCAAGCTCTCGACGGCGAACGGCCGGGCGGTGCTGCGCGGCGATGCCATGATGACTGACGTCCCCGGACTGCTGCTGGGAGTGCAGACGGCGGATTGCGTTCCGGTGCTGGTGGTGGATACGAAGAAGAAAGTGGTGGCTGCGTTCCATGCTGGATGGCGCGGCACATTGAGACGGATTGTGGAAGGCGGCGTAGGAACCATGCACCTGCGTTATGGTTCGAAGCCGAAGGATTTAATTGCAGCGATCGGTCCGGCGATTGGGGCCTGCTGTTTTGCGGTAGGCGACGAGGTGCGGTGGGAGTTCGAGAGCCAGTTTGAATATGCGCCGAAGCTTTTCAGCGAGGTGTATGACTCGGATTCGGTGCGCGAGAAATATCCGCTGCTTTTTTTGACGGCGCGTGCTCCGGGACACTCGAACATAGGGCCGCAGACGCACCTGGATTTGTTTGAGGCGAACCGGATGCAGTTGATCGATGCCGGATTGAGCGCGAAGAGCATACACGTTGTGGGGGGGGTGCTCGGCGTGTACGTATACGCGGGATGGACGCAGGAAATACTTCAGCCATCGCGCGGAACATGGGTTTACGGGAAGAATGATGGGTGTGGTGGGCGTAAAAGAGCGGTAGTTCGGGGCTTTATACCTGACATCAAAGGCACCGCTGCTATTGCTTGCAGAGTTCGGCAAAGAGCTGTTCGCGGTTCGCGAAGGCGAACTTATCGATGGTGTTAAGGCCGGAGCGGTAGAAGAAGAAAGCGATGATGGCGTAGGCGGCGAGTGCGGGAATCATCAGCCAGTTAATTCCTCGCCACACTTCTGCGAAATAGAGGAGAGCGCCGAAGCCTCCCGAAATTACCAATACTAGGAAGCTGATGAGACCGCTGAGCGGCGAGGCCTGCTTGGAGGCGGAGCGACCGGGCTCGATCTTTTTTGCTGCGGAGATTGAGCGGCGGTTGCCGATGGTCATAGTGATGAGAACCGTGGCAACGGCCCAGAGGACTGAAGCAATCGTGAGGTGTGGGGATGGCACACTGGCGCTCACGCAAATCACACCGTAGACGATGACAAAATCGATGGCTGCGAGTATTGCACTTCCTATGTTTTTGGCGACGAAGACGTCGCGCATCGATGTCGGCGACATGAAGTAAAACTGCACACCTGTACCCTCTAGTCCGAAGACGTTGTAGCACAAGGGTGAGATGCCCATCATGGCGTAGATAACGGACGCAGGGAACGCCCACGGCGCATGCGTGCGGGCGACGAACTTGATCGAAAAAATTAGCACGAAGACGATGGGGAAGATGACGCCGTATAGCAGCCCAGTATTGCGACGGATGAGCAGCAGTTCTTTGCTCAACAGTATGCTGACCAGGTTTGAGCGTCCGGCAGTTGTGGTCGGTTGCTGGAGTGTGCCGGTGAAGGCAGTGGCATGGGCAGCGGAGCGTGGTGCTGTCGTCGTGACGGCATTGGCCTGGTCGCTGAAGTTTTCGCCGCGGTATTCGGTGTGCGTGCGCCAGGAAAAAATCGCATAGAAGACGATGGCATAGAGCAAGCAACCAAAAATTGCAGCGAGGCCCAGCAGAATGCGACCGTTATGCGCCAATGCCAGAGCGTTGGCGGTGAGATTGGGTGGGAGCGGCGCAAGCCAGGACTCGATGTAGTGATACAGGTTGTTGGCGTGATTCAGGTTTTGTTGCGCGGCTGCGGCATCGGCAGCTTTCGCGACTGACCCTTTGCCGTGGTGGTTGTAGGCGGGGTTGAAGGTGAAGTTCAACCACTGAATGCCAATGGAAATGATGAAGATGAAGCCGGTGAAGATTTCGCGGGCGCGACGCGTCGAAAGCCAGCGGTCGATCCACGCAAAGGCCATGCGGCTGAAGAGTATGTTAGTGGCAGCGAAGACGAGAAGTGCCAGAAGAGCTATCGGGAAAAGATTGGATGACGCGATACCGACACCCACGGCTACGGCTATTGAGATCAACAGGGCTGCGAAATTGGCCGGCGACAGCAGACCGAAGAAGAGCCGGATGGACACATAGCTGGACACACGCAGTGGAAAGCGGATGAGCTGTGTGGGGTCGAACGTTGTGCCGGGCTGACCAAGCTGGATGTTGAGAAACTGGCAGAAGCAGAAGGCAGCCCAAAGAATCCAGGCGATGTGCTCAAGGTGGTTGTGATGAGCGAAATACCAACTGCCGAAGCCTGCGCCGAATGTTGGCCCGATGATGACGACGATAGCGAAGGGGATGATGAGGATGCGGGCGACGAGATCGCCCGTGCTGCCTTTGCGGCGGAAATTATTAAGGAAGATGCGCCACCGCAGCCAAGCGACGGCACGATACTGCGCGCTGACTTGGGCTGCGGACCAGGTGGTAGATTCAGTGGGCATCTTGGCTGAAGAGCAACTTCAAAATCAAAAACTTTGCGCAAAAGTTCGCGAAGTTGAAAGACGAGTTTCGCGAAGTAAGGCTTAGCTAAGCCAGTTGAGTTCCTGGCTGGTGTGTGTTGCGGCGCCTTCGCTGGATCTGACGACGTTGAGGAAAATTTGCTCGAGCGTGAGGGTGGCGTGGGCAGTGGATGCTGACTCGCCATCAGTGGTTAGGCGAGCTTGGACGCCGGCGCGGAGTTCGTCGAGGGAACCCTGTGCGACGAGGTGGCCGTGGTCGATGATGGCGATGTGCGAGCAGAGGCGTTCGACGATCTCCAGCACATGCGAAGTGAGAAAGATGGTGGCGCCGCGGGCGATCATGCCCTGCAGCATGTTCTTGAGCGTCAACGCGGCTATGGCGTCAACACCCTCGAAGGGCTCGTCAAGAAACAGAACCTTAGGGCCGTGGATGACGGCGGCGGCAAGAGCTAGCTTTTTGCCCATGCCGTGGGAGTAGTCCGCGATGAGCTTTTTCTGCTGGTCGGCAAGACCCATGAATTCCAACAACTCAGACGTACGCTGCTTGGTGGTGGAAGCGTCCAGGCCGTACATGCGGCCTACGAAGGTGAGGTACTCGGTGGCGGTGAGTTTGCCGAAGAGCGCCATGCCTTCGGGGACGACGCCGATGTTGCGCTTGACCTCGACGGGATTGGCGAGCAGGTCCTGGCCGAGGATTTCAATGGAGCCTTCGGTGGGTGCAAGCAGGCCCGTGAGCATCTTGATGGTGGTGGATTTGCCGGCGCCATTAGGGCCGAGGAAGCCGAAGAACTGGCCTGGTTCGACAGCAAGGTCGAGATTGTCGACGGCTTTGAAGCCGCCGGCGAAGGTGCGTGTGAGACCGCGTGCAGCGATGGCAGGTGTCATGTGGGGGAGTCTTATGGACGCCAAAGCGGCGAGAATTACATGGCCGGTGGGTGGTGGGGGTCGACTTCCGCCGCGGGCTTGGCCTTGCGGGAAGCGCGGATTTCGCCGGGATTGACGAGGTCGCGCAGCTCTTTGCTGGGCTTGAAGAAGGGAACGCGCTTGGCGGGAACTGCGACCGAGGCACCGGTCTTAGGGTTGCGCCCGGTGCGTGGATTGCGCTGGCGCGTGCGGAAGCTGCCGAAGCCACGGACTTCGACCTTATCGTTGGCCTTCAGGGCTCCGATGACAGACTCGAAGAGGGTATCGACGATGACCTCACCGTCGCGGCGGGTCAGATCGCCCAAAGCGGTCACTTGATCGACCAAGTCGGCTTTCGTCATAAGATGAAATCTCCCGGTTCGTTCCAAGGTTCAAGGGCGCTAACGCCAGTGCATTGAGTGTATTCCAAGATTGGACTTCGGTGCTGGGGATTGGGTTTGGCGGTGGAAAAAATTACAAACTGGCCAAAAACGCCGAAACCCACCCCGGCGGGGGGTGGGCTTCGGGAATTGGGCTGCCTTTGATGAGCCGGGCTAGTACTGGGGTTCGGTTCCGGTGAGGGTGGTATTGGTGATGATCTGGCTGATGAGGGGGGTGATGGTAGGCGCCGCAGCCCCGATGACCTCAGAGAGAACGAACGGGCTGGGGGTGCATCCAGTGGTGGTGCAGCCCGCATTGGAAACCCAGACATTGCCTGCGACGTCTACAGCAACGCCTGCGGGCTGGACCATGGTTCCACCGTTGCCAGTGCCGTGGAAGAGCTCATTGGCTTCGGCGCGCGGTGGGTTGAAGTTGGTATCGAGGTAGCTGGTTCCTCCTGGCGCAAAGGTGGAGTACTGCGGAATCTGCAGCACAGAACCGGCGCTGCCGGCAGTTGCCCAGAGGGAGCTTTCGCCGTCGATCGCCAGGTTGGTAGGTCTTTGCGTCAGCGGATAAATGGGGAAGCAGTTCTGCGTGGAGAAGACACAGAGATCGTCCGTGGCCGAGCCCAAGCCGGTATTGACCGCGACGATGTCCTTGCCCTGGAAGATCGTCTGTCCGGCGAGTCCGGCATCAGTGCTGACGATGAAAGGAGTGAAGCTGCTGCTCGGCCCATAGTAATACTGGGTTGAGCCCGATCCGCTGGAGGTGTTTGTCGTGGTGATTGAGTCTCCACCCACGGGGTCGCCGGCGATGCTCACGATGGGATAGCTGACCGCGGAGTTGGCCTGTCCTGCAAAGGTCTTGCGCGTTGGGTCAATCACAGCGACCTGTGAGACGTTGGCGGCAGTTGTAAAGCCCAGGACGACACTGTCGTCGTAATTGATAGTGACCGCGGTGAAGACGTTGCCCACAGTGCCGGGGAATGAGGTGGGGCTCGTCGGGTTGGCGATTGGATAGCCGGCAACAAAATTCGATCCTAGGTCATTGAGCCAGGCAACGCCTGTAGCGTCAATGGACACCTGCGTGGGGTTGACCATGTTTGTGCTGTTATACGGTCCGAAGAAGTTGGTTGAACCGCCTGCGGTGAACTGGACGACGCCAACGTTGCCGGTGCCGTTGGATGGGAACCAGATACCTCCGTTCGCATCGATATCGAGCGTGGAGATGGTGCCCGTTGGAACGGCCAGGCCGGCGGTGGCCGTGGTGTAGCTGATGCCGATGGAGAAATCCTGCGGCACGCTGGTGAGGTAGCCGCCGAAGGAGAAGCCGATGGGGGGAATCAGGTTATAGAGGTTTTTGACGTGAGCAGCCGGGAAAAGCGCCATCTGCACGGCGGCCTGCAGGGTGTCGAAGGGACGCACGTTCTGGTAGTCCATGGTGTAGCCGAAGAGCTGGCCGCAAACCGTGGTGGTCTCGGTGCTGCTGGTGGGGCCGGTGGTGTTCACGCATGCGGCAAGAATGTTAGCAATGGTGTAGATCTTGGCGGATTCGACGATGGAGCCCGGCGCGGCATTGACGTTCGAGTTGGCAAATCCAGCCTGGGTATTGACGATGTGCGGGATGGTGACAGTGGTGGCATTGATAATGCCCTGCGAGTAGTTGATGATGCCGCCACTGCTGGTGGAAGGTCCACCGAAGAAATCGGCGCCCTCTGTGTAGCCGCTGTTAATCTCGTTGAAGTAGTGGGCCAGGGTGAAGGCGGTAGCGGCTGTCGTCACCTCATTGATGTTGACTATGCCGTTCAGACTTCCGCACGGGCCGAGCGTGACGGCGAGCACCGCGGAAGGATTGTTGCCTCCGCCGGTATTTCCGCCAGAGCTCAACATATAGAGAGGCGTGTTGGACTGGGGACAGGGAAAGGAGTTGAAAGTGAAACTGCCGTCATTTTTCGACGTGGTGGTGGCGAGCTCGGAGCCGGCCAAGCCGTAGCCTCCGCTGCCGAAGGCATAAATACTCATGGTTGAGCCAGCTATGGGGGACTGGCCGCCCATCACGCGTCCGGAAATTTCGCCGGAGGGAAGGCCGAGGTCAACGCCTTGCGAACCGAATCCACATCCGGTTAGCAGCAAAGAGACTGAGAGTCCCGCAAGAGCAAAGAGAGAGTAAGAACGCATGCTATTACCTCACGCACCAACAAAATAAATATTCGATCTACCCGTATGTACAACTTTCGGGTGGTATCGGTCTGCAACTGTATACGGACAACTATAACGCCATAACTATCGCGATTCAGTCAACAATTATGTGAGATTTTGCGTTTTTTATCCCGAGGTAACGGTACTTTAGTGTTAACTTCCGTTCCTGGGGGGAATGCCTGCAATTTGCAGGTAAGCATGCTGTTCCCTACTTCCACATGAAATAGAAGCCGGGAGCGTGGTCCAGCAGTTTGGAGGGGTTGGGGAAGAGGTCGTCGGCATCGTCCGTGAGCGCGTCGAAGAAGTTGCGTTTCGCCTTCGTCGGACGAACGATGTGCGGCTCACCTTTAATGCCAACTGATTTCGCGGTTTCCATCAGCGCGATACGGAATCCGCCTTGCGCATCGATGAGGCCAAGCGGCTGCGCCTGTTCGCCGGTCCAGACCTGTCCGGTGGCGAGCGGCTTGATCTTGTCGTCAGTGGTGTGGCGGCCGACGGCAACGTCATGGACGAACTGCCCATACATATTGTCCACGAGCGACTGGAAGTAAGCCTCTTCTTTCGGCGTGAGGTCGCGGGTGGGATCGCCTGCGTCTTTGAGCTCACCGGCGTGGATGGTGATGTTCTTCATCTTGGCCCAGCGCAGGAGCTCGCCGTAGTTGGTCCACTCCATAATGACGCCGATGGAGCCAACGACGGATGCGGGGTTGGCATAAATCTTGTCGCAGCCGGAGGCAATGTAATAAGCACCCGAGGCTCCGACCGATTCGACCGAAGCGATGATGGGCTTTTTCTTTTCCGCGCGAACGCTGAGGACCTCGTGATAGATCTCCTGCGAGGCCGCGGCGCCGCCGCCCGGCGAATCGATGTGCAGGATGATGGCTTTCACGTTGGAGTCGTCGCCGAACTTGCGGATCTCTTTGTCGACCTTGTCGGCATCCAGGATGACTCCGCGGATATCGACAACGGCGATGGAGTTGGATGTGCTGAATGTGCTGCCGGTGTCGCTATCGGAGGATTTGACCAACTCATAGATGAGCGCGGTAAAGCCAAGAACGCCGATCACCAGGATGCCGAGAAAGATGGAAGCCCAGAACCAGCCGGAGCGGCGCGGCTTCTGCTGAGCCGAATACGGAGCGGCGGCATAGGGCGCATAGGGCGGTGTATAAGGCGCGCGCGGCGGTTCAGGGGAGCTGGTGTAGGGCGGCGGCGGGGGCGGAAATGGTTCCGACATGGGGGGAGTGTATCAGCCGGCAGTATTTGCTGGGTATTCGAGAGGTGCGCAGAATCTTTGCGACAAGCAGGGCAGACAAGTCGTCCAATGATTACCATTATCTGACGGCTTATTCGGTAATGCGGCCTGCCTGGCAGAAGACACGATGGAAGTTTCCCCACAGAACGAGATGAAGGACGCGGCTGAGAATCCACGGCTGAGCATCGTCATCCCCGCGTACAACGAGAGCGCGCGGATCGACGGCACGCTATCGCGCGTGATGTGGTGCGTGGAAGAGCGCGGTTGGGACGCCGAGGTCCTGGTGGTGGACGATGGGTCGACGGACGACACACCGGCCATCGTGCAGAAGTGGATGCAGCGCTATCCGCGGTTGGACATGGTGCGCAACCCGGGCAACCGGGGCAAAGGCTACTCGGTGCGCAACGGGCTGTTGCAGGCGACGGGCGAGATTGTGATGTTTACGGACGCTGACCTGTCGTCGCCGATTGAAGAAGCTGAGTTGCTGATTGCGGCGATCGACCAGGGAGCGGATGTCGCGATTGGATCGCGCTGGCTCGACCGGCAGAAGCAGACGATTCATCAGCCGCTCTACCGGAGATTTTTCGGCCGCTGCTTCAACAAGGTGACGCGCTGGGTGATGGGGCTTCCTTTTAAGGACACGCAGTGCGGCTTCAAGGCCTTCCGTCGCGAAGCCGCCCAGACCATCTTCCGGTTGCAGACGATTGAGCGCTGGGGATTCGACCCCGAAATTTTGTTCATCGCGCGCAAGCTCAAATACAGCATTGTGGAAGTGCCGGTGACCTGGGGACACGACGCTCGCAGCCGCCTGAGCTACATCAAAGACGGGATGAAGATGCTGGAAGAGATGGCCGTCATCCGCGCCAACTCGCTGCGCGGGCGCTATGACGAGGCGATTGCGGCGATGAAGGACACCAGCAAAATGGTCACGCCGCGCGTGGAGCACGTCGAGGCGCGGTAGCACCCCCTAAATCTTTGAAACGTTCAAAGCTCTGTTTTCCACAGCGTCCGCTGCGGCCACTGCGTTTGCAGTTGCGGTTGTCTACTTGCGCTTACCGCTCGGTGGGTCGTATTGAAACACCTGCTCCAGCGGCACGTTGAACACGTGTGCGATGCGGAACGCGGTTTCGAGCGACGGCGAATACTTGTCGAGCTCGATGGCGATGACGGTCTGGCGCGTGACGCCGATGGCGTCGGCGAGTTCCTGCTGGGTCATCGAGCGCGTGGCGCGCAGGTCGCGAAGGGTGTTGCTAAGGCCGGGCATTAGAGCGGTCTCCGATAAGCGACGAGTTGCGCGATGGTCTTCACGATTTCCGCAATCATCAGCACGGCAAAGAAAACGGTCAGGAAATGCAGCGCCAGGTGTGACGGGTTGATCTGGCCCAGGGTGGTATGCACCCAGAGCGCTCCCATGCCGAAGAGCATGACGCCGACGATGGTGAAGTATCCCGCTCGATAGCCGCGCAGGCGGATGAGGCGGTCGCGCTCGTCCTTGAGGCGGTTGCGCGTGAACGCAGCGATAACGATCTGCAGAACAATCTGGATGGCGATGAGGATAGTGATCGCCGCCGCAATAATGCTGACCGTCAGGGTTGCATGGTGAAGATGCATGTAAACGAAGTACGGCAAAAAGACTGCGAGGTCGGCGACGAGTTCGCCGTAAAGCGATTTTTCCTGGTACGAGAGACTGGGCATTATGTCCGCTCCATGTAAAAAATGTTTGACATTGAGAAGCGTACCGGATATGGTCTGCTCGTGTCAAACATTTTTGACATATAGAAACCGGCTGAGCCGAAGGAGAAAACGTATGACAGGCAAATCGTATCTCGCAGTGGCGTTGTTTTTAGGATGTATCCCCGCGGCAATAGCCCAGAACCCGGCTCCGGCAGCCACGGATGACGGCCATGTGATCAACACGATGACGTTCGTGGTGAAGGCGCCTATTCAGAAGGCGGCGCCGCTGTTTGGGCCTGTCGGGATGCAGTGCTGGCTGGGCCATCCCATGCACGCGGAGTTCCTCCACACAGAGTCACAGGCAGGCGAACCAGGTTCCGTTTTCACCATGCAGCAGGGTCTGCAGAAGAGCGTCTGGGTGAATACCATGCTGGACGCGAAGGGTGGCAGGATGCAGTATGCGTCATTCACTCCCGACTCGATGGTGATGGTTGTCGATGTGCGGATGATTGCCGACGGGAAAGACGCGACGCGCGTGGAGTTGACGCATACGGTGACAGCGTTGAGCGCTGACGCACGCGAGGCTCTGAAGTCGATGGGTGCGCAGCACGTTCAGGAGCATATGGCCGCCGCGCAAAAGGCAATTGAGGGCTGCCTGGCAACGGACGGAGGAGCGCGACAATAATGGTTTGCGGCGCGAACGTTCTGAAGGTGTTCCTTGCGTGAATGATGGTGGGCTGCAGCCCCCATCATTCACGTGCATTGCCGCAAAAAAGTTGTGTCGTTACGACAGGAAGAGTTATGAGATGGCTATTTCTTGAGCCAGCGTGATGCCAACATCCCCACCACGCCGATAACGGCGAGAACAGGCGTTGCGCATTCCGGAGAGTCGACGCATCCTCCTTGAGCTCTGGCTATGCCGGCTGAGGCGAGAAAGATCAATGCGATAAGGCAGATTCGGTTCTTCATAAATCGCTCCTTTGAAAGAAAACATTCCTGGGTTTGGAAGAGTTACGGCACCGTAACCTTATTGCTTTGCATGGTTACGGAGCCGTTCGAGGCCAGGGCGCGGCCGTGGAGCGTAGCGTCGGTTCCCATCGTAACGGTGGTGTAGGCGATGATGTTGCCTTGAAAAGCTGCAGCCGAGTTGAGTGTGGCGGAGCTGCCTACCTGCCAGAAGATGTTGCCGGCCTGAGCTCCATTGAGGAGGATGACCTGCGTGCCTCCGGCGATGATGAGGGTGGTGCCGATCTGGAAGACGAAGGCGGCATTGGAATCTCCCTGCGCATCGAGGAAGACACTGCCGGAATTAAGAGTGACGGAGGAGCCGGTCTTGTAGAGGCCGGGTGTGAAGGTGATGCCACTCATGTCGGCGGGGAGCGCGGCAGGCAGAGCGAGGCCGGCAGCAGTGTTGTAAGCCGTGGTGAGCGATCCCTCGGCGGCCGCGGCGTCCAGGTTGTCGATGGTGGCGACATAGGTGCCTGAGACGAAGCCGGTGGTGGCCGTGCCGGGGCTTACGCCGACAAAGCCGTTGGTGATGACGGTCTGGTCTGAGGCAGTGCTGGCGTTTGTGACGGTAGTACCGGCAAGAATGGCGTAGTTTCCGGCTGAACCCAGCGGGACGGGGAGCTGGCAGGCAGAGGCTGATGTCGCGACGGTGTAGGTGAAGTCAACCGGCGCCGACGTGAGCCCAACAAAGGGCGGTGTCCCAGTGCTGAAGCTATAGATGGAGTTCACATTGTTGGTGGGATTCTGCGCGATATACCACGCGGCTTGAATGGTATCGGTAGCGATGTAGGGGTTGGCAGACGGCGTGACGCCGGAAAACAATGTTGAGCAGTTGTTGCTGAGCAGAGGGTTGGAGTTGATGCAAAAGGCGAGCGAGTCTGCCAGAGAATTAATGAGCAAACCGTTGTGGGCGGTTGTGGCGTAATTGTTGACCGCCGGCACGACTTGGCCGGTTGTGATGCTGGCAAGGTTATTCGCCGTCTCAAAAGCGTTCTGGAGGTTGTTGTATGCGGTTGCGGGGGCTCCGATCGCTGGAGCGGCGGCGTTGCCGCTGGCCGGAGCGGCCATGAACGGCTGGAGCGCCATGACCGCTGCCATGGTCGTGACTTCGTTGATATTGATGAAGAGCGAGGACGAGAGAGTGGTGGTTGCGGTGCAGCCCTCAAGGACAGACATCATGGCGAGTTTGGGATTGACGGGAACACCGGGACCGGGACTGCCGCCCGTGGCAACGATGTAGAGGTGGCTGGGCGTGGTGGGCAGCGTGTAGCTTCCCGTGATGGTGAAGTTGCCGTTGATGTCGGTGACGGGGAGCACTCCCGTGATGAGCGGGACTGCGCCGAGGCCGTATCCGCCGCCTGAGGCAGGCGTGCCGGCGGCGTAGAGCTGAATGCTGGCGCCTACGACAGGTTGCTGACCACCATGAACGTTCCCTTGGAGAACGGGCGCGGACGAGGCAGGTGGAGCAGTTGTGAAAGCTGAGGGGCCTGCGCCACAGCCAACGATGGCCGAGGCAAGCAGGAGAGCAGTTAGGCTAAGGAGTTTTTGGTGGGACAGAGATTGCATCATGATGATCCTCTTTCGGCTTAGGTAACGCCGCACTGGGGATCACGGTCATGCAACTCAACAACGGGAGAATTAGCGAAGAAAGACGCGAATCCTGATAACTGTTCCTAGGGTACTAGATGCTTGGAGATCGAAGGGGGTGGTACAGCGACGCGTAAGTAGCAGTTACCATCTGCCTGATACGTGCGAAAATAAACGGTTGCTGCGCAATCTTTCAGAGGTGCAAGTTGCTTCGGTCTTTTTTTATTGGGCTATCCACGAATAAGTCGTTCCGCAGTTTTTCAGAGCAGTCAGCGATGGGCCGGCGAGTTTCTCGCCGGTTCGTCGCCGGAATGACGGTGGAAGAAGCCATCGCGGTCGCCGAGCAGTTGAACAGCGAAGGCATCGACGTGACGCTTGACTCGCTGGGCGAGAGTGTGGCGGAGGTCTCGCAAGCCGAAGAGAGCGCGGCAACTTACCACCAGTTGCTCGATGAGATTGGAACGCGGAAGCTGCGGGCTAACGTGAGCTTGAAGCTAACGCAGATGGGCATGGATATCGGCGGGCATGGCGCCGGACCAGAGCTGGCCGAAGCGATCGTGGCGCGGCTCGTCGAGCACGCGGCGCGCATCAACAGCTTCGTCCGCATCGACATGGAGGGCTCGGATTACACCGAGGCCACCATCGCGATGACCGAGCGGCTGTACCGGCGCTGGCCGGGAGCGGTGGGAACTGTCCTGCAGGCGTACTTGTTTCGCACGGCGGATGACGTGGAGCGGCTGCTGGCGCAGGGGATTCGTATGCGACTGTGCAAGGGGGCGTACAAAGAGCCCGCGGAGATTGCCTTTGCGGCGAAGAGCGATGTGGACGCGAACTACGTGAAGCTGGCGCACAGGCTGGTGACAAGCCCGGTTTTCTGCGGGATTGCGACGCACGATGAGGCGATCGTGGACGAGCTGGAGGCGTTCGTTGCCGCGCATGCGGTGGAGAAGAGCGCGTTCGAGTTCCAGATGCTGTACGGGATCCGGCGCGACCTGCAGCGCAAACTGGTGGATGCTGGGTTTGGTGTGCGAGTGTATGTGCCGTTTGGGCGCGAGTGGTACCCGTACTTCATGCGCAGACTGGCAGAACGGCCGGCGAACGTACTGTTCCTGGCGAAAAACTTCTTCAAGAATTAAGAGCTAGTCGCGCGGGTAAATGGGCTCAACATTCATCAGTCCGCTGAGCGCGCTGCGCTGCTGCGGGTTGAAGCCATAAGTGTAGCGGCCCGAGTTAAGTGCGGCGGTACGCTGGTCCGGCGGCAGCTGGCGCAGGGCGCGGAAGCTGCGGCCCACAGCATTGCGCTGATCGGGCGGAAGCGAAGCCCAGTTGCGCGTCGCTGCAAGCACTTCATCACGCTGCTGGGGAGGCAGGTGCGCCAGGTCCTCATTGCGCTGGATGATACGGTTGCGCTGCGCTTCCGGCATGGCATTGAGTTGGGCGAGCCGATCGCGCATGCGTTGCTGCGTGGCCTGGGGCAGATCGTGAAAGCCGGGCTCATTCTCCAGCGCCTGCTGCTGCTGCGTAGGGCTGAGGTTGCGGTGGTTGTTCATCCACTGGGGGAGATGCTCGCCGCGCTCGGCGTTGGGATTAGTGGCCGCGCCGCCTTCGCGGCGTTCAATGGGAGCGAGGCGTGACGTGCTGCCCTGAGCAGGCTGCTGCGGCTGGTACTGACGCGGCTGCTGAACCGGTTGCTGCTGCGGCGGTGTGTGTTGCTGCTGATTCTGTTGCTGGTTTCCACCGCCATGCTGCTGCGTGTTGGAGGGCTGGTGCTGTTGCTGCTGCGGCTGGCGTTGGGGGGTGGGTACAGGCCGATGGAAGTTCGGATTGCCTTGCTTTGGCAGCTTGTAGTTTTGGGCCAGCGCAGCCGTCGACACACCCACGCCGAGCAGAAGCGCGGTCGAGAGCAGAAGCCGGGTTGGGTTGGCAAAGCGCATGGCAGTGGTTCAAATCTTTCGAGTTCGAATATTTCGCCGTCGAAGTAACCGGAGTTATGACACAGGCCAGCTTAAGCGGTTCGGAAAACCGATCCGGTTCAAGCTGGCTCAGATTGTTGCGGGCCGCTAACGCTAACAGGATAACCGGGGACTGCGGCCGTACTGCAAAAAAAGTGCATGGAGCAGAAGCGTGTAGCAGACAATGATACTTCTCTATTTCCTGCCTGTTTACGTGGTCGGCACGGCAGCACCATCATTGGCGCTGGGGGCCGAATCATCCAAAAGCTGGTCCATCTGCTGCTCGGCCTGGAGGTTGTTGTCCATGACTTTGAGATCGTTGACGGTGGCAGAATCCGCGGCCGGGGGCATGGGGTTCGGCGAATAGTTGATGCCGGCGAAGGTGCCGCCGCCGATCAGCAGAACGAACGCGAGTGCGCCGGCGAGCGCGGGACGAAGTTGACGCCCAGTGCTGAAAAGCAGGAACGAGCGCGTGCGCTCCCAGAAGCCTTCCGGCGGAGCGGACACGGCCTCGCGCAGGCGTGCCTGGAGCTTCGAGTCGAAGTACGGCGAAAGCTCCGGGGCCTTCCATTCGTCGAGCAGAGCATAGGTGGAGCGCAGCTCAGCGAGCTCTGTGCTGCATGCTGCGCACGCGGCGAGGTGCTCTTTCAGCTCGGGGTGCGTGGTGGTGTACGCGTCGTCGAGGAGCAGATCCGGCAGATGAGTGGTGCAATCTTTACAAGTCGTCATAATGGTTTCCAATTGGCCTCCTTTCAGGAGGGATGCTGCTTATACGTAATCCTTTAGCTTCTCGCGCAACGTCTGGTAGGCGCGGAAGAGGAGTGATTTGGTGGCAGACTCGGAAAGCTTCAGCACTTCGCCGATCTGCTTGTAGTCGAGCCCCTCATACTTGTGCATGAGGACGGCGGTCTTCTGCCGCTCGGGTAGGGCCAGCACGTGCTGGCGAATGGCTTTCATGCGCTCGCGGCGCAGCATGCCGGCTTCGGCCGACGGCGTCATGTCCGCGACGTCGGGGGTGGTTCCGGTTTCAGAGTCCGGCTCATCCAGGTAGATGGTCGAGGCGGTGCGTTCGTGGCGGGTGTCGCGCGCATGGTTGACACCCAGGTTGGTAGCAATGCGATATAGCCAGGTGCTAAAGCGGGCCTCTGCTCTATACGTTTCACGCGACCGATAGACGCGTAAAAAAACTTCCTGTGCCAACTCTTCTGCGACTGCCTGGTTATGCACCATGCGGAACATGAAATGCACGATCGGCTTGCGGTACTTGGCCAGCAGAACGTCAAAGGCGGCCATGTTTCCGGCGCGCAGCTCGAGCATGACCTCGGCGTCGGTCAGCACGGAGAAGTCTCCACGGGCGGCGGCTGCTGCGCGTTCAGCGGCCTGGGCAGGGGTCAGCTCGACGGCTTCCGGCTGCGGATGGGCCAGGTGCCGCCCCCCTGAATTTTGACCGCCAGACGGGATTTCGGGGTTTTGACCGGGAAAACCCGTGAAACCAGGGTGAACTGTGCCGCCGGGATGGAGAGCCAAAGTGCTCATATCTTCCGAAACCCCATCCTGGGCCTCAGGTTGCGCACAAATGTGCTCAGAATCGAGGGAATCCCGTGTCGCGACCGCAGGCTGGACCGGCGGCACATCGTTGATGGGATTGGGGTTCATCTGGGGCTGATTGTACCGCGTACCCATAAGGGTTTGGATATCGCACAAAGGCCCTGCCGTTGTCTCTTGTTTCCTTAAGGGCACGGGTTATCGGGGTCCCCAGCAAGTGTTCTTGGCTTGCTGGGGTGATTTCACCGTGCCATAAGTGGCCCACTACTCGCTACTGTCTGTTCTTTGCTATGCTTGAACATGTCTCTCAAGCGTGTGGGCGCAGGGAGATCGTCATGCAACCGAAGATCGGTTGAGAGTAGACGAGGGCGCATAACTCAGCGGTAGAGTGCCACCTTCACACGGTGGAAGTCGTAGGTTCGAATCCTGCTGTGCCCACCAATTTCAACAACTTAGCTAATCTCGAAGGTCCAATAAGGCCTTCGAAAGTCCACAAATAGTCCCGCTGCGATTGGTTTAGACGGCGGGAAAATCACTGAAGATGGCACAATGGAGCTGTGGAGATAGCGTCCAATCTCGTGTGGGCGGTGGTCGCGCTTCTTTTGAGCGGCGCAATCTATCGTGGAGTTCGTAGAGGCAAGGTGCATCTGCCCATGCCCACCGCGATGATGCTGGCCATGTTAATGGGCTTCATCCTCCTACCCACAATCTCAGTCAGTGATGATCTATTGGCGGCGAAGCAGTCCGGGCTGCCACTCTCGAGCCAGACGTGGAAGATCGCGTCCGACGATGCTGCGACCGGGTTCGCCGGCATCATCGCTCCTAACTTCCTTTTCCTGATCGTGGTTTGCTTTGTAACCGCGTTATCCGTTGCTCCGCGCAACCAATGGAGCATCAAGCCGCTGGCTGAACGCCTTGCGCGTGCACAGCATTTGCGCCCCCCGCCCTTCGCGGTGCGGTAAGCCCTTCCTTCCGATAACACATACATCGTCTGGCCACGCTGTCTCCGCGTCGCTCATCCCTTGAGGTGCGCTCATGGTGCGAAGGTTCTCCATCTTTTCTCTTCTTGTCGTTTGTTCAGTGTTCTGCCGGTCGCAAGGTTTAGCATCCGGGGCCTCTAGTCCACAGCCTGTGGCGTTGACTCTGGCGCAGGTGCTTGACCTTGCGCACCATC
>Ga0206826_1022_pt1 | contig 28974 bp, 26 predicted proteins | sample Alteio_BWOrgCont_80_FD_152636 | JGI IMG/M metagenome (GOLD analysis project Ga0206826, IMG submission 152636) | Enriched cells from forest soil in Barre Woods Harvard Forest LTER site, Petersham, Massachusetts, United States -... | ecosystem: Environmental > Terrestrial > Soil > Temperate forest >... | reverse complement strand
CGACATGTTGTCAATAAGCGCGGCGTGTCGGGCGGCAAGGCGACCGCGGCAATTCTGACCGGGGGTTTATCGTTGCTTGCAACTGGCCTATCTCGCAAAGAACAGGCTACTGAAGCCTATTGCGACTGTTGCGCAAATACTTGGACCTTCTAGAGCGGTGGCTTGGTGGCGAACATCTATCCCACTCATCCGCAAAGTGCGCGTATGAATGGGGTACCCCAAAATGGGCTGGTGAGCGGGCGATCGGCCCTTAAGATTTTCTCGTAGCGGTTGGGATTATTTAAGGTCTTCGACGTCACTTTTTTTGACTTGTATCGGTGTGCCTTGAACGTCTGCGTCGTTGGGTTTAAGAAAGTAATAAGAATCGGCATCGTCCTTCAACAGGAACAGGGGTACGTAACCCTTAGTCGGTCCAGTGGACGATCTAAACTTTACGCTCACAGGCCTTAGAATTACGTTCCTCCACCAAAGTGGCTTAGGAATTTCTGCCGTGCTCGCCTTTGTCGGCATATTCAGTCGGCGATCCATCTCGCTTATGATCCCATTCAATACCACAACGCATTCTTGATACGATTTCGAAACGCTGGCTGTATCCACTTTGGACGCTAATGAAAGGGCTTCGGAGAATCTTCCTAGGCTTCCAAGAACGTTTGATATTCCCGTGTGCAGACAGGCTGTTGCGGAGGGGAGTGCGAGGATTTCTAAAATCTTAGAAGCCGGAATGACAGCTGCCACGCCAGTATTTTCCTTGGCGGCCCCTTGCAAAATCCCGGTTTCCACCGCGACCGGCGAATCCACGGGGAAAAAGCCTTGCATTATTCCGAGCAAATAATATTTGGGTTGAACAGGGCCACTGTCTTGAAAACCGCCGGTTCTTACGAAGACGGGAGAGCCGCTGTTACCACCGAAGGACATAACGTCTGCCAAGTAGTAATCGGAAGCTCCGATTTGTTCCTCCGGCATCATGGCAATCTTTCCGTGTCGGACGATCGGGATGTTTCGTTTATTTCCCTCAAAAGAAACAAACAATCCCGCGAAAAATAATTCAGTGGATTCATCAATGTGCTCAGACTTAATAATCTGAGGGGTTACAAAAAAATTCTCTGATAATTCCTTGGTGTCCCAATCGTCTGTATCCAAATGGACTGGGCAGATCGCTAAATCCAAACTTAAGTCAGTCTCATTTACAAAGCAATTTAGCTGACCATTCTCGTTCATAACCGGAACGGTGACCTCATCGAAACTGTTGCCGTCGGGCTTTGGAGCTTTCCTGTTAAATTTCAATTGAAGAGCGTTGGCGTATGGGCCCGATCCGATTGCTCCGTCTGGCCCCGGCTCTCTGATCATGTGCCTATTTGTGACGAGTAGCGTCATGATGGCTTGCGGATTTAGTTCTGGGGCCGGGATTTGAATTAGGAAACCTGTTCCTTCGATGGCGAAGTCTTTCTCTTGCAGCGTTTGTGCTGCGGCCGCTCCCGAAATTGGAACCATGCGCTTATAAGGGGTCTTAATGAAAACAATCGTTTTCTTGATTTGCTCGATGAATGCTTCAGGCGTTTCGGTGGCGGGTTGGCTAGAGGGGGTTTGATCGGTGACTTTAGCTGTAGGAATTTGTGCGGGCGCGGAGCGAAATGTAAGTGTATAAAGAAAGAGCGTAGTGACTGCGAGCTTGATTGCCATTTATTCGTCCTCGTTTGGCTACTCGACCGTTACACTTTTCGCCAAGTTTCTGGGTTGGTCTACGTCGCAGCCTCTTCTTACGGCTATGTGGTAGGCGAGGAGTTGGAGGGGGACTACTTCGAGGATGGGGAGTAGGAGCTCGTGGGTTTGGGGGATGTGGATTACGTGCTCGACTAGTTGGCTGATGTGGGTGTCGCCTTCGATCGCGATCGCGATGACACGGCCGCTGCGGGCGGTTACTTCCTGGATGTTGCTGAGAGTCTTTTCGTACTTGAGGACCGAGCTGGGGTCGTTGGGGTCTTGCGTGGCGATGCAGACTACGGGGAGGGTTTCGTCGATGAGGGCGTTGGGGCCGTGCTTCATCTCGCCGGCGGGGTAGCCTTCGGCGTGGATGTAGGAGATCTCCTTGAGCTTGAGCGCGCCTTCGAGGGTCAAAATAAAGTTCTCCGACCCGAACTTTACACCAAAAATACCCGCTTTCGCGGGCCGTTTTGGAATTTCTCTGACTGGAACCGACGATAGAAGAGTACTGGCGGAGAGTGGGGGATTCGAACCCCCGATAGAACTTTTGGTCCTATAACGGTTTAGCAAACCGCCGCCTTCAGCCACTCGGCCAACTCTCCTGCGGGGTAGACCCTGATTATAGCCTGTCACCCTACGCCGCGGCGAACCGCCCGCGCACCCGCGCCCATTTACGTTACATTGCAAGGAGCATCGCCCCACGTCCACTCTCGGAGAATGCCGCCATCAACCTCGCGACACACCCGTCCGCCACGCGGCCTCTGCGTCGCAGCTTTCCTGCCCGCAGCAAGATGCGTCTCATCCCGCTGCTCGCCGCCACGTACTTCATGGTCGCCGGCGGACCCTATGGCCTCGAAGACATCATCGGTAAAGCAGGCTACGCGCGCGCACTCCTCCTTCTCGCGATCATTCCCCTCATCTGGAGCCTGCCCACCTCGCTCATGGTCGGCGAGCTCGCCAGCTCCATCCCAGCCGAAGGTGGCTTCTACGTCTGGGTGCGCCGCGCGCTCGGCCGCTTCTGGGGTTTTCAGGAAGCCTGGCTCTCGCTCTCCGCAAGCATCTTCGACATGGCCATCTATCCCACCATCTTCGTCCTCTACCTTGGCCGCATTGCTCCCGCCTGGACCGCCGGCAATCTCGGCATCTTCTGGAAACTCGCCGTCGTGCTCGGATGCATGCTGTGGAATCTCAGCGGCGCCAAGGCCGTCGGACAATCGGCGGTCGCCCTCTTCTGCGTCCTGCTCGCACCCTTCGTCATCCTCATCACCGCCGGCCTTTGGACGTGGCACGGCCACGGAACCGGCGCCCTTCTCCAATCCGTTGGAGCCCCCGACCTCGCCGGCGCCATCTCCGTCACCATGTGGAATTACATGGGCTGGGACAACGCCAGCACAGTCGCTCAGGAAGTCGAGGACCCACAGCATAACTATCCTCGCGCCATGCTTGGCGCCACCGCGCTGGTCGCCTTCACCTACATCCTCCCGCTCCTTGCCGTTGCCCTCGCCGGCCTCGCGCCCGGCCAATTCTCTACCGGTGCGTGGACGGACGCCGCCCGCATTCTCGCAGGTCCGCTCCTCGCGCTCGCGGTCGTTGCCGGCGGCATGATCAACGGCGTCGGCATGTTCAACCCGCTCATGATGAGCATTACCCGCGTGCCGTTTGCGATGGCGGAAGACGGCCAAGCGCCGCAAATTCTTTTGCGCCGCACCAAACTCGGCGTCCCTTGGGTAAGCGTGCTGGCCTGCGCGGCAATCTGGGGTCTAGCGTTGAGCTTCACCTTCGAGCGCCTCATCTCCATCGACCTCGTGCTCTACGGCGCGTCGCTCATCCTGGAATTCATCGCGCTCGTGGTGCTGCGCCGCCGAGAGCCAAATCTTCATCGCCCCTTCCGCGTTCCCGGAGGCATGCCCGGAGCCATCGCCCTCGGCATCGGCCCCACCCTGCTCATCGCCTTCGCCCTCTGGGCCGCCCGCAACCAGCAGGTTCTAGGCTTGAACGCTTTATTGTTCGCCGCCACGGTAGGCATCGCCGGAGCCGCAGTCTACGGCGTCACCGAACTAGTCCGCCGCCGCACTCAGGCCTAATACAAAGGCGGCTCGCGCCTGCAGCTTTCGCCACAATCCACGAGCCGCCACCAAATCAAAATCTTTCGTTAAGCTTTGACCTTCTTGTCCTCAGCCTTGGCTTTTCTCTCCTCGAACGCTGCCATCGACTTGGTAATCAACGCGCGCGCGGAGGCGGCGTCGCCCCATCCCCGCACTTCGACCCGCTTCCCTTCAAGGTCCTTGTAGATGGAAAAGAAGTGCTTGATCTCCCGCAAAATATGCGGATAGATCTGCGAGTAGTTGGCCACGTCCGTATACCGGGGATTGCCCTCGCCCACGGCAAGAATCTTCTGGTCAGGCTGCCCCTGGTCGATCATATCCAGCACACCGATAGGCCGCACCTGCAACACGCATCCCGTAAAGCTCGGAGAGTCCACCAGCACCAGCACATCCAGCGGATCGCCATCCTCCGCGTACGTGCTCGGAATAAAGCCATAATCCCCGGGATAGTGCACCGGCGAAAACAAGTTGCGATCCAGGCGAAAGACGTGCAGTTTTTTGTCGTACTCATACTTATTGATGCCATCCAGCGGAATCTCAATGACGGCATTCACCAGCTCGGGGGCACTCTCACCCACCGGCAGTTCAAGGTAATTCGGCATATAGTTCGGGGTCTCTTCTTCTCTCTGCGATTTCAAACCAAGCGATTCGCAACCATGCCGCCGAGCCCAGCGTGTCGAACACAATCCGCGGAACCGGCCAGTGATCACAGACACAGTGCGATGTCTCCTTAACAGTCTACCGTCAGTCTGCAGGCCAGGCATCCCGCGCCACCGATCGCCTGCCTGTGAGGCCCATTTGCTGCATCACATCCAATGAAACCGCCCGCCAATCGCCCGGCATCACTCCGTCCGAGCAGCGCCAGATGCTAGGCTGGAAGATGGGAGTTTGATCCACCTTGATCGAGTCAGAAATTTACACAAAATCGACCGGCACCAGCCTGCATCCCGAGGGCAGCAGCCGCTTCGTTCGCGCCTGTCTCCGTCAACCCGTGGACCGCACGCCCGTCTGGTTCCTCCGTCAGGCCGGTCGCTATATGCCCGAGTACATGGCCGTGCGCAAGCACCACTCCCTGCTCGACATCTGCCGCACCCCTGACATCGCCGCCGAAGTCACCATCACCGCCGCCGAACGCCTCGACGTCGACGCCGCCATCATCTTCGCCGACCTCCTCCTCCCCCTCACCCCTATGGGCCTCGACTTCGAATTCGTAGCCGGCGAAGGCCCGCAAGTCCACACCCCCATCCGCTCCCTCGAGGCCATCCAGGCCCTCCGCACCGATCGCGTCGAAGACCTCAGCTACGTCGCCAGGGCCATCGAAAAAGTCGCCGCCCACTTCTCCACTCCCCGCTCCGACGGTGACCGCCTCGGCATCATCGGCTTCTGCGGCGCACCCTTCACCCTCGCCAGCTACATGATCGAAGGTGGCAGCTCGCGCAACTACGTCGAAGCCAAGAAGATGATGTACGCCAACGACGGCGCGTGGCCTCTCCTGATGGAGAAGCTCAACACCATCCTCGTCGCCTACGCCCAGCAACAAGTTGAAGCCGGCGCCGACTGCATCCAGATCTTCGACTCCTGGGCCGGCGCGCTCTCCGTCACCGACTACCGCCAGTACTGCCTCGCCCCCACCACTGAGCTCGTGCAGCGCGTCAAAGCCCTCGGCGTCCCCGTCATCTACTTTGGAGTCGACACCGCCTCCATGCTTCCCGCCATGACCGAAACCGGGGCGGATGTTCTGGGATTAGACTGGCGCATCCCCCTCGACGAAGGCTGGCACGCCGTCGGCTACGGCACCGCCGTCCAGGGCAACCTCGACCCCATCACCCTCTTCGCCCCCCTCGAGGTCCTCGAGTCCCGCGTCCGCGAAGTCCTCACCCTGGCCGCCGGCCGCCCCGGACACATCTTCAACCTCGGCCACGGCATCGTTCCCGGAACCCCCGTCGACAACGTCATCCAGGTCGTTGAGTGGGTCAAACAGTTCTCCACCCCTTCTGGCGTCGCCAACGCATCCAATCTCACAGCGAGGCCCGCCAGTAAATGAGTGCTGAATCCACCAGCCAGCGCACCGCAATTCTCCTGCTCGCCCACGGCACTCCCGACAAGCTCAGTGAGATGCCCGAGTATCTGCAGAAGGTTACCGGCGGCCGCCCCATGCCCAGGCAAGTGGTTGAAGAATTGCAGCACCGCTACGCCGAAATCGGCCTCACAGAAACCAAGCCCGGCCTCGGCGAAGATCGCCTTCCCGAAGGTCCCCCGCTCACCCACTGGACTCTCTTGCAAGGCCGCATGCTCGGCGATCTGCTAGGCCAGCCAGTCTACGTCGGCATGCGCAACTGGCATCCCTACATCGCCGACGTCGTCGCACAAATGCGCGCGGACGGCGTGCAGCACGCGCGCGTCCTCTGCCTCGCGCCGCAGAACTCCCGCACCTCCACCGGCCTCTACCGCCGCGCTCTCATGGCAGCCGTCGGCGACAGCTTCTCCGTAGACTTCATCGCCGGCTGGGCAGACGAACCACTCCTCGCCCAGGCCTTTGCCGAGCGCATGTGGCCGGCCTGGGCAGAAGCCTGCGCCGTCACCGGCACGCGCGTCCCCATTCTCTTCACCGCGCACGCCGTTCCCTGCCGCACCATCATGTCCAGCGTCCCCGCCCCTGAGCCCAAACCCGGCGCGCCCATTCCCGCCGACGGCCTCCAGCACTACAGCACTTCGCAAAACCCCGACCCCTATCCCGTCGAATGCAAGCAGACCGCCATCGCCATCGCCGCAGCCCTTCGCCCCGTCGGCCTCACCGAAGACGACTGGTTCTTCGCCTTCCAATCCCAGGGCGTTGCCGGCGCCCCCTGGATCGGCCCTACCGTTCCCGACACCCTCAAGGCGCTCGCCGACGCCGGCCACGTTGCCGTCGTCCTCCAACCCGTCGGCTTCCTCTGTGATCACGTCGAGATCCTCTACGACATCGACATCGACTTCAAGCGCCAGGCCGCCGACCTCGGCCTGCAACTCTGGCGCGCCGACAGTCTCAACGCCTCCCCCACCCTCATCCGCGCTATCGACAGCGCCCTCCACCGCTCTTCAGCGCGCCTCTCCCCGGATCCCCCACCGAAGGCCGCACCCGAGCCTGCGCGCGGCCGCCCCGCGCATACCAAAGCGTAAAATCTCTTCATGGGTATCACTCGCCAACAAGCCCTCGACTGCTTCGCCTCCGACGACCTCATCGGCATCGGCATGGAAGCCGACGCGCTCCGCCGCACTCTCCACCCCGAAGGCGTCGTCACCTACACCGTCGACCGTCTCCTCGACTGCGCGGACCCCGACCCCAATACTTTCTATGATCGCGTTCGTGAAACCGTAGACATGGGAGCCACCGGCGTCCTCCTCCCTTCCGGCGCCCAGCCCAACGTCCCGCTCGATCGCTACGAGTCGCTCCTCACCGGCATCAAGCAACGCTTTCCCGGAATCCAGCTGCACGGCCTCTCCGCCACCCAGATCCTCGCGCTCGCCTCCGCATCGCAGCTTTCCCTGCGCGATACCATCGCCCGCCTCCACGACGCAGGCCTCGACTCCATCGCAGGCAGCGCCGTCATCTTCAACGACGAAATTCGCAAACGCGCCGCGCCCGACAAGTGCACCACAGCGGAGTGGATCAACGTTCATCGCACGGCCCATCAGTTAGGCCTCCGCACCAAGGCCACCATGATCTTCGGCGTCGGCGAAACCATGGCCGATCGTATCGACCATCTCGAAATCCTCCGCGCCCTCCAGGAAGAAACCGGTGGCTTTACCGCCTTCACACCGCTAGCCGCGCAGCCCGGCGTTGCAGTCATCCCTTCTGCTGTCGCCGAGCCCACTGCAGTCGAGTACCTCACCACCCTCGCCGTCAGCCGCCTCTACCTCGACAACATCGAGAACCTCCAGGGCTCGTGGCGCACCCAGGGCCTCAAGGTCCTGCAGATGGGTCTCCGCTTCGGCGGCAACGACGTCGGCTCCGTCCTCCTCGAAGAGCACGCTAGTAAACCCGGCGGCGCCACCGAAGAAGAACTTCGCCGCATCATCCGCGAAGCCGGCTTCAAGCCCGTCCAGCGCGACACCCTCTACCGCACCATGTTCCTCAACTAACTCGCCAGCCGCGCCGATCGAACACTTCCCATCGCCGCGCGTGCCAGCGCATTCTCCGCGCCACCACGACAACGGCTCGACCGCAAACTATCTCAACCAACAAACGCACATCGCGTAAAATCAAGCCTTACATCTTCTCGAACCGGAGATACCCCTGCTCAGCCAAGTCAATGCGCTCGCCATGCTCCTCACCTCGCACGGTCTAGGGCACTATTGGAAGACGCACTACGCTGACCACACCTTCCGCAACGTCTATCGCTGGAACGCCTTCGACATCAGCCTGCTCATCCCCTACTTCCTGGTGATGATCATCCTCGCCTTCTACGGCATTCATCGCTACCAGCTCGTCTGGCTCTACTACCGAAACAAGCGCAACGAGGCGCACTCCCAACTCCCTCCCTTCAGCTTCACCGAAGAAGACCTCCCCTTCGTCACCATCCAGCTCCCCATCTACAACGAGCAGTTCGTCATCGATCGCCTCCTCGACGCCTGCTGCCGCCTCGACTATCCCCGCGACCGCTTCGAAATCCAGCTCCTCGACGACTCCACCGACGAGACTGTAGACGTAGCCCGCGCCATGGTCGCCCGCTTCGCCGCTGGTACGCAAGGCCTCGATCCCCAGCCCGTCTACTACCTCCACCGCACCAACCGCCACGGCTACAAAGCCGGCGCCCTCGAAGAGGGCCTTCGCACCGCCAAGGGCGAGCTCGTCGCCATCTTCGATGCCGACTTCGTCCCGCCCCCCACCTGGCTCCGCAGCGTCGTCCACCACTTCGCCGAACCCGGCGTTGGCATGGTCCAAACCCGCTGGACGCACCTCAATCGCAACTACAGTTTCCTCACCCAGGTAGAAGCCATCCTCCTCGACGGACACTTCGTCCTCGAGCACGGTGGCCGCTCCCGCGCCGGCGTCTTCTTCAACTTCAACGGCACCGCCGGCATGTGGCGTCGCCAGGCCATCGACGAAGCCGGCGGCTGGCAGCACGACACCCTCACCGAAGACACCGACCTCAGTTACCGCGCGCAACTCAAGGGCTGGAAGTTCAAGTACCTGCAAGACGTCGAATGCCCCGCTGAACTCCCCATCGAAATGACCGCCTTCAAGACCCAGCAAGCACGCTGGGCCAAGGGCCTCATCCAGGTCGGCAAAAAGACCCTCCCCAACATCCTCCGCTCCGACATCTCGCGCCACCAGAAGCTCGAAGCCTGGTATCACCTCACCGCCAACATCAGTTACCCGCTCATGATCATCCTTTCGGTCCTGCTGATGCCCGCGATGATCATCCGCTCCTGGCAAGGCCCGCTCCAGATGTTCCTCATCGACTTCCCGCTCTTCATGGCCTCCACCATGAGCGTCTCCACCTTCTACCTCGTAAGCCAGAAAGAACTTTACCCACGCACCTGGTATAAGACCTTCCTCTATATCCCGTTCCTCATGTCGCTCGGCGTCGGCCTTACGCTCACAAATACCAAGGCTGTTCTCGAGGCCCTCTTCGGCATCAAGAGCGCCTTCGCCCGCACACCCAAATACCGCGTACTCCAGAAGGGCGAAAAGTCGCAGGCAAAAAAATATCGCAAGCGCCTCGGCATCATTCCCTGGATCGAGTTGCTCTTCGGCTGCTACTTCGCCGCCACCATCTACTATGCCGTCTCCACCGAAAACTACTTCACCGTCCCCTTCCTATTCCTCTTCGTCCTCGGCTACTGGTACACCGGGCTGCTGAGCATCTTCCAGGGCCTCTTCGAACGCAAAGCCTCCGACGGCGACGAGATCCACGAGAAGCCCTACCCCGTCGGCATCTAGCCGCACAAAGAAAAGGCCCGCCATTGCGGGCCTTTCATGTTCTCCGTTCTTCTCTTCTCAGAACCGTATCCCAAACGTTATCGGGAAATAAAACGTGTGGTTGCTGTTCGCAGGATAGAAATTCGTCGTCGTGTCCGTCACAGTAGCCAGGCTTTCCGGCGTATTCACGATGCCACTCCGCGCAGAGTTTGCGATGAACACATACCGCGCTTCCACGTACAACCGAGCATGCGTGTCGTCCGAAAACTTAAACGTGCCCCCGGCACCTACGTCAAATCCCGGAGCATTCGACGTGTAGAAGTCGAAGTTGTAGGTCCCATAATAAATTCCGCAATAGTAGTAGCAGACAAACTGCCTCGTCGGCAGCGTGAAGTTTGCTGTCTTGTGATAAAAACCCACGCCTGCCTTCACGTAGGGCACAAACATACCGTCCGAATGAAATGTCCATGTCGGCTCCAGCGAAAACGACCAGATGTGGCTGTTTCCATCCAGCAGATACTTCACCGAGTAATCGGAGAACAGGTAATCGTAGATCGCGATCTGATTATCCAGCGCACCCTTGGTGAACCCAAATTGATCCCAATCAAATTCCACCGGCAGCGAAAGGTGCCTGCTGAAGCGCGGCCCCACACCCACCTGGATACTGAAGTTCGGCGTCAGGTAATCCGACGTGTTGGCCACCGGCACCGTCAACCCCGCTCCGCCATACGCCGTCCACTTGAAGGAATCATCCTCGTTCGTTCCGTTCGGTCGATATCCCGGGCGCCCATTCGACTGCGCGTGGCCTCCGCCCGCTCCCACAATCATCTTGCTGAAGTCCGGCAGCGGCGCAACCACCAACGCCTCCGTCTGCTCAGCCGCACTCGACGAGTAGGCCGGAGCCGACTCACTCGCGCTCGCAGTCATAAAGTTACTCTGAGCGCTCATCATCCCAGCGCCAGCGCCAACTACCGCCGCTATCGCCAAGCCACGCGCAACACGAGAGAGGCACGATCCAGACCGGCCGCGCAGGCTCTCTGAGAATTCGATAAATTCTGACATATGGACTCCTGTAAGTCAGCGGCCAGGAACAGCAATCAGCTACCGAACAAGCGTCTTCGCCGTACCCTCAGGCCGTCTGATAAATCGGCAGTCTTAACACCGTACTCCCTTGGACGAGGGATTCTTGCCGGAGGATTACTTTTTTCGTTCCGTGATTGCCTGCATACGCCGCTCGCGCCACGCGCAAACGCTAAACCTAGTGCCTTCAATATCAAGCAAACTCTTCACCCCTCGTACACTATTGACTAACCATGTCCATCGCTTCCAACCTCGAACGAATAAAAAACGAAATCGCCGACGCCTGCGCCCGCGCTCACCGCGATCCCGGCTCAGTTACCCTCATGGCCGTCAGCAAAATGCATCCTGCCGAATCCGTCCGCGAAGCCTACGAAGCCGGCCAGCACCTCTTCGGCGAAAATCGCGTGCAGGAATGGCAATCCAAACGCGCCGAACTCACCGACCTTTTTCCTTTTTCAGGCACCTCGTCGGACACCACGCAAAGCCCCTCGCCGTCCGCGCAGGACGTCCATCTCATCGGCCCGCTGCAAAACAACAAGACCTCCAAAGCCGCTGAAATCTTCAACGCCATCGACACCCTCGACAACCTCAAAACAGCCGAGCGCCTCAACGCCGCCGCGCTCGCCCTCAACAAAACTCTCCGCATCCTCATCGAAGTCAAACTCTCGCCCGAAGACACCAAGCACGGCCTCGCCCCCGACGATCTCCACACCCTCCTCCGCGCCCTACAACCACTCACCCACCTTCAGCCACGTGGCCTCATGACCGTTCCTCCCTTCGACCTGAACCCCGAAACCGCGCGCCCAACCTTCCAACACCTCCGCCGTCTGCGCGACGACCACCTCACCCTCTGCCCCACCCTCACCGAGCTATCCATGGGCATGTCCAACGACTTCGCCGTCGCCATCGAAGAGGGCTCCACCACCGTCCGCATCGGCACCGCCATCTTCGGCAAGCGCACTTACGCATGAGCCTCAAGCTCCGCGCCACCACCAACGGCTGCACCCTCGCCGTCCGCGTTCACCCCGGCGCCCGCCGCAACGCCATCACCGGCATCCACGATGGCGCGCTCAAAATCTCCCTCACCACCCCACCAGCGGACGGCCGCGCCAACGCCGCACTCATCGCCTTCCTCGCCAACCACCTCAGCATTCCCCGCGCTCACATCACGCTGGTCACCGGTGCCACCAGTCGCAGCAAAACCCTGCACCTCGAAGACCTCACACCGGAAGCTCTCACCGCATCGCTCGCACTCGGCGCAGCCTAGCTCTTTCGCGACCACGCCATCGCAATCCCCACCACCAGCGTAGTCGCGCCCCCCGCGAACAACCCCGCCATCGCCCCCGACAGCCTTACCTCCGGCTGCATCGCACCCTTACTCTCCACATGAGTCATCACAGCGCGCGCGGTCAACCACCCCACACCCGCAAACACCGCCACCAACACCAGCGCCCGCATGATCACGCGCATCCCACCGCTCCTAACTCTCGCCGTCCGCGTAGGACCGCGAAGCCTCTCGCCGTCCGCGTAGGACGACTCACTCCCACTCAATCGTGCCGGGTGGCTTCGACGTAATGTCATACACGACGCGATTGATCCCGCGCACCTCGCTCACAATCCGACTCGAAATCGCGCGCAGCACCTCGTACGGTAGTGCCGCCCAATCCGCCGTCATCCCATCCTCGCTCTCCACCGCACGAATCGCACACGTGTACGCATACGTCCTCTGATCGCCCATCACGCCCACCGTCTTAATCGGCAGCAGCACCGCAAAGCTCTGCCATACTTTGCGATAAAGTCCCGCCTTCTTGATCTCCGCCGTACAAATCGCATCGGCCTCCTGCAGAATCGCAACCCGTTCCGGCGTCACCTCACCCAGGATCCTCACCGCCAACCCCGGTCCTGGAAACGGCTGCCGCTCCAGAATCTCTTCCGGCATCTGCAGATCCCGACCGATCCTCCGTACCTCATCCTTGAACAAATCCCGCAGCGGCTCAATCAACTTCAGCTTCATGTCTTCCGGCAGTCCGCCCACATTGTGGTGACTCTTGATCACGTGCGAAGGCCCATGAACACTGGCCGATTCAATCACATCTGGATACAGGGTCCCCTGCACCAGCCACGCTACTTCTTCCCCCGCAGACTTCTCCGCCTCAAAAATCTTCTTCGCCTCATCATCGAACACTGCAATAAATTCGTTGCCAATCGCCTTCCGCTTCTTCTCCGGATCCGTCACGCCCGCAAGCTTACTCAAAAATCTTTCCGACGCATCCACCGCGACGACGTTCAGGTGCAACTCCTCGCGCATCGTCTTCTGCACCTTCTCAAACTCATCCTTGCGCAGCACCCCATTGTTCACAAAGATGCACGTCAGCCGCTCCCCAATCGCGCGCGCCACCAGCACAGCCGCCACGCTCGAGTCCACGCCCCCACTCAGCCCACAGATCGCGTGCCCCGTCGGCCCCACCTGTTCACGAATCTTCGCCACCGTCGAAGCAATAAAATGTTCCGGCGTCCAGTCCTGCTTCGCCCCACAAATATCAACGGCGAAATTTCTCAACAGCTCCATCCCCTGCTTCGTATGCGCGACCTCCGGATGAAACTGCACCGCCCACATTCTCCGAGCCTCATCCGCAATCCCCGCAATCGCATTCGACGTCCGCGCCGTCACCCGAAATCCCGGCGCCAGCGCCTCCGCATGATCTCCATGCGACATCCACACCGACATCGTTGCCGGCAGCCCCGCAAACAGCGGCGTTTCATCCACCACGTTTACCTCGGCATGCCCATACTCACGAGCATCGGCCGGCACCACCCGCCCACCCAGGTGGTGCGTCATAAACTGCAGCCCATAACAAATTCCAAGTATCGGAAGCCCCGTATCTAAAACCGCCTTATCGGCCTTGGGCGCCGCGTCGTCATACACACTCGACGGTCCGCCCGACAGCACAATCCCCTTCGGCTCAAGCGCGAGGATCTTCTCCAGCGCGGTCGTGCACGGCAACACCACCGAGAACACGTTAAACTCACGAATACGCCGCGCAATCAGCTGCGTATACTGCGAGCCGAAATCCAAAATAACGATAGTTGACGAGACCGTAGAATGAGTTGTCGATGAGACCGGGGCGACCGGCGTAGCGGGAGTTGATGTGCCAAGAGTGTCCACGTATTCAGTGTAAATCGCCAGCCTGTGGGCGGTTTACTCGCTCTTATCCCGTTGCCGCGTAGAGCTGACCGCACCCATCATCCCCGCTCCGAACAACACAATCGCCAGCGCGATCGTCCAGTGCTGCGGTAGATGCACCAGGTGGCAGATATACAGCACGCCAATAATCAGGATCACTGTCCCAATACCGTAAAGTGCGAACGACATGGCAATCCTCCAGAGCGAAAGCAGCTCTGTCTAGATACGATGCCCTTTACGCCTCCCGCGAGCGTCCGGATTCCGAAAAATCGTACGCCCGCCACAGCGACAGATACGCCGCCGACCGCACCACGTGAAAATAATCCGACATCCCCAGGTAGACCAGCCCCACCCCACCCCACCAGCAGTTCAAAAACGTCTGCGTCTCCACACTCGAAAACGGCAGCGGCGAAGCCGAGAACACCATCGCCAGAACAATCAACGCAATCCGCACGATGTTCATCACCATGTTGATCTCAATCAGCTTGCCGCGCACCGCCCCACTCCGAAACGCCGCCTTCAACGCACCCCCCGGCCCCAACCCAAGCTGCATCGCCAGCAGCGGTGCCAAATAAAACGGCCAGCTAACAGCACCCCACAGAACATAAAGCCCCAGCGTCCCCACAATCAGCATCGCGCAAAGAAGCACAATGCTCGGCTCAGCCTGCCGCGACGCCGGCCCGGTAATACTAATCCACACAGCCAGCCGAACCCCGTAAAACCAGATCCCCCAAACCACCGCCAGCAATCCCGCACGAAGCGTCCCCAGCACCAGTACCGCAAAACGCCGAGCCTTCAGCCCGCCATCCAGCCGACGCAACACAACCGTCCGTCCCAGCGCCGCGACAACCAGCCAAAGCACGATTACCGACGGAATCATCCAACGAAGCAACGGCACGGTATAGATCAAAATTGAATCAGCAAGCGCACGAAGACTCTGGATCGCAGCGACAGGCTGGAACGCCGACAAATTCTGTAACCCCGCTAGGTCCACCTTCACGCCGATACCGTAGCTACCCAACGCGACGGCAGCGACATACAACACGACAACTCCCACCAGCCAGCGCCAAGCAATCTCCAGCCCCGCAAGCGAAGGTCGCCCCCACACCGCACCCATCACGCCGACAAAAGATTCCGTCCCGCGAATCTTTGCGCCGGCACTCGCCGCCACCTACTTCACCACCAGGTTCACCAACTTGCCCGATGGCTTACTAATCACAAGGTGCTTCACAATCGTCTTCCCCGCGATCCGCGCCGCAACCTTCTCGTCCGCCAGAGAAGCAGCCATGATCGCCGCCTCATCCGCATCCGCCGCCAGTTTGATCACGTTCGCCAACTTCCCATTCACCTGCACCGGAATCTCAATCTCACTCTCCCGCGCCAACTCCGCATCTGCCACCGGCCACGGCTGCAGAAACACATCCGCCGTCTCGCCCAGATCCTTCCAAAGCTCGGCCGCGATGAACGGCGCAAACGGCACCAGCAGCAGCGTCAGCGTGCGCAGCAGCTCCGCAATCGTCGCCGCAGACACCTCACCCGCGTCCATCGGCGCTTCCGCCGCATAAATCTCGTTCACCAAAATCATGATCGCCGCAATACACGTATTGAAGTGCCAGCGCCCGTTGAAGTCCTCGGTGATCTTCGCAATCGTCTGGTGCAGCGTCCGCAGCAGCGCAGCGCCAGCGGCCGTCTGCCCCGCAAACTGCTCCGGCGCAATCTCATCCCCATGCACGCCCTTCTCGACGTACCGCACGGTCGGCGCGTACTTCCCAATCAGGCGGTACACCCTCGCCAGGAACCGGCTGATCCCCGCAACGCCTTCTTCCTGCCACTCCAGGTCACGATCGGGCGGCGCCGCAAACAAGGCATACATTCGCGTCGCGTCCGCGCCATACTTCTCAATCATCAAGTCCGGGCTCACCACATTGCCCTTGGACTTCGACATCTTCGCGCCGTCCTTGATCACCATTCCCTGCGTAAACAGCCGTTCCGCAGGCTCCGAATTCGCAATTATCCCCAGGTCGCGCATCACCTTCGTCCAGAACCGCGAATAAATCAAATGCAAAATCGCGTGCTCGACGCCGCCAATATATTGATCAATCGGAAACCAGTAGTTCGCCTTCTCCGAGTCAAACGGCGCCGCAGAATTCCGCGCATCCGTGTACCGGTAGAAGTACCAACTCGAGTCAACAAACGTGTCCATCGTGTCGGTCTCACGCCGCGCCGGTCCACCGCACACCGGGCACGTCGTATTCACAAACTCCGGCACCTTCCCCAGCGGCGATCCGCCCTCCTGCGTAATCTCGATCTGCTCGGGCAACAACACCGGCAGCGCACTCTCGGGCAACGCAACCACTCCACCCGGCTTAATACCCGCATGCCCATTCGTGCAATACACCATCGGAATCGGCGTGCCCCAATACCTCTGCCGGCTCACGCCCCAATCCTTCAGCCGATACGTCGTCGTCTTTTTCCCGAACCCATTCTCCTCGGCAAACCGCGCCATCTTCTCCTGCGCCTCAAGCACGGCCTCTCCGGTCCACTCACCAGAATCGATCAGCACCGCATCATCTTCCTCGCCATACGGCAGGGCCAGCTCATCCGTATCCACATTCGGAGCCACCACCCGCTTCACCGCCAACCCATACTTCGTCGCAAACTCAAAGTCCCGCTCATCATGCGCAGGCACGCTCATAATCGCGCCCGTGCCATAGTCGGCCAAAATATAATTCGCTACCCAAATCGGCAGCGTCTCTCCGTTGAACGGATTCACCGCCGTCTTCCCCGTAGCGACGCCATGCTTTTCGATGTTGCCGATATCGCCAGTCTCGCGCGCAGCCTTCTGCTCAGCAATCATCGCGTCTACAGCAGACGCCAACCGCGCATCCGTCTTCACCCACTCCTTCACCAACGCGTGCTCAGGAGCCAACTGGATCGACGTAGCTCCAAAAATCGTATCCACCCGCGTAGTAAACACCTTGATTGCCGGCGTGTTCGCCATCGCCGTCACTTGGAACTCTACCTCCGCCCCCTCGCTCCGCCCAATCCAGTTGCGCTGCATCGTGCGCACCTTGTCAGGCCAGCCCGGCATTACATCCAACCCATCGAGCAGCTCATCCGCATACTTCGTGATCCGCAGAAACCACTGCTCCAGCTCGCGCTGCTCCACAATCTGGTCTTCATGCCGCCAGCAACATCCGCCAATCACCTGCTCATTCGCCAGCACAGTCGCGCATTGCGGACACCAGTTCACCTTGCTCGATCGCCGATACGCCAGCCCCCGCCCGACCATCTTCAAGAAGAACCACTGGTTCCAGCGATAGTAGTCCGGCAGACACGTAGCAATCTCCGTCCCGGCCCAGTCATAGCTGTAGCCGATCCGCCGCATCTGCACCTTCATCTGCGCAATATTCTTCAGCGTCCACTCGCGCGGAGGCGTGTCGTTCTTCAGCGCCGCATTCTCCGCCGGCAATCCAAATGCATCCCACCCCATCGGGTGCAGCACGTTGTATCCGCGCATCCGCATAAACCGTGCCAGCGCATCGCCAATCGCGTAGTTGCGCACATGCCCCATGTGCAGCTGCCCACTCGGATACGGCAGCATCTCCAGGCAATAAAACTTCGGCTTCCCGCTGGTGTGCGGCTCCGCAGCATAAAGATCCGGCTGCGCATCCCACTTCGCCTGCCAGCGCGGCTCAATCTCCGCCGGGTTATACCGTTGCGGCTCGTTCTTCTCCGCGCCGATTCCCTCTGCCGCCACTGCGGCCTTCGTTGTCCCTGATTCGTCCATACCTTCATTGTAAAGAAAACCGACTCCGTGCCATCACGCTCTCGCCACCCACGCCGCCAGCCCAACCACGCGAAGCCCCTCGCCGTCCGCGCAGGACCCGTGGTAGCTTTTCTCTCTGGAGAAATCATGCGTCTGCCCCGGCCTCTATTCACCACGCTCTTCGCCCTCACCCTCTTCGCCGCCACTGCCTTCGCCTCCGACCCGCTCAAGATCAAAACCGACAAAGGCAGCGTAGAGGGCACGTACACCACCGACCACCAGGTCCGCATCTTCAAAGGCATTCCCTACGCCGCGCCGCCCGTCGGCAACCTTCGCTGGCAGCCCCCGCAACCCGCCGCCAAGTTCTTCGGTACCTTCGCCGCACACGACTATGGTCACCACTGCTACCAGACCAACCCCTTCGCCGACATGACCTTCTCCGACCCCGGTCCCAGCGAAGATTGCCTCACCCTCAACATCTGGTCACCCACCAAAGCCAAGCCCGGCAGCCTCCCCGTCATGGTCTGGATTCACGGCGGCGGCTACACCGCAGGCTCTGCCTCAGAACCCCGTCACGACGGCCAGTTCCTCGCCCACCGCAACGTCGTCATCGTCACCCTCAACTACCGCCTCGGCATCTTCGGCTTCTTCACCCACCCCGACCTCGCAGCCGAATCTCCTCACCACGCCGCCGGCAACTACGGCCTCCTCGACCAGGCCGCCGCCATCGCCTGGGTCTCGCGCAACATCACCGCCTTCGGTGGCGACCCAAACAACATCACCCTCTTCGGAGAGTCCGCCGGCTCCTTCTCCGTCAGCGCCCAGATGGCCTCGCCGCTCGCCAAAGCTCTCCTCGCCAAGGGCATCGGTGAAAGCGGTGGCGCCTTCCGATCCAACAGCCTCAACTTCCCCACCCTCGCCAAAACTGAGCAGGAAGACGCCGACTTTGCGCAGACCGCCCTCCACGCCTCCACCATCGCCGACCTCCGCAAACTCTCAGCCGACGACATCATCACAGCCGCCAGCGCCCACACCTCCCCGCCCCCACCCCACTTCGGCCCTGTCGTCGACGGCTACTTCCTCCCCCAATCCGTCCCCGAAATCTACGCCGCCGGCCAGCAAGCTCACATCCCACTCCTCGCCGGCTGGAACGCTGACGAAGTCCGCTCCATGGTCACGATGAGCCCCGTCCCAACCACCGTCGCCACCTTCACTACTCAAGCCACCAAGGACTTTGGCGCCCGCGCCCAGGACTTCCTCGCCGTCTACCCGGCTACTACCGATGCGGAAGCCGTCCAATCCGCCGGCGACTTCGTCAGCGACCGCTTCATCGCCTACTCCACCTGGGCCTGGCTCGAAGCCCAGGTCAAGACCGGCCAGGCCCCCGTCTATCGCTATCGCTTCGACCTCGCCGCCCCCGGCGACAAGTTCCATCCCGCCGGCACCGGCGCCTTCCACTCCGACGACATCGAGTACGTCTTCGGCACCCTCGACTCCCGCCAGCAAGCCACCATCCGTCCCGAAGACCGCACCCTCTCCGACCAGATCCAAAAGTACTGGACCAACTTCGCCCGCAACGGCGACCCCAACTCACCGAGCCTCCCCACCTGGCCCACCTACAAGCCGGCCACCGACTGGCAAGTCATGCACCTCAACGTCCCCTCCGAAGCCAAACCCGACATCCAACGCGACCGCTACCTCTTCTTAGACAGCGTCTGGTCCAAACCGGTAACCCCCTAACCCGCCACACAAACCGGGTGCCCCATCTTCGGCGCGTTCTCTGCGCCTAAGGTGGGCATCGCGCAGCGCGCGACCGCCCCTGCTCATTCCGAAGTCCACCTCAACCCTCCACCTGCCAGGCGAATCCTCTCGCCGTCTGCGCCGGACGACCTACTGTTTCGCCACTCCATCCGCCGACACCGTAGGATCCACGATGTTGTACCCCGCCGGCGGAGCAAACAGCGAAGCATCCGGCTCCCCAACCGTCAGCTCTTCAACCTCATACGTACTTCGCCCGCGCCTCGGATCATCCGAGATCCCCATCAGCACCAACCCCAGCTCTTTGGAGGTCCAACGCTCATTGGTAATCACCAGGGGCAGCTCGTTCCCTTCCTCTCCAGCAGGAATCGTCTGCGTCGTACGATGCCCCTCCGCCTCCACTCCCGCAATCATTCGTGTACCAAGATCCCCATTCCCGGCCTTGGGGACAGGGCACGGCCTCAGTTGCGTTTGAGCCTGCGCCGCCTTCCTCCGCGCCGCCAGTTGTTCGGCTGTCGGCGGAGGAGGAGGTGGCGGCTGGTGAAATACGTGAACAACCTTCTCCGCATAGGGGCTATTTACCTGCCAGTTCATCGACGACCTCGTCACTGGATCAAAGACCGTCACATTCATCGTGAGCTCCGGCGCTCCCTTCTCATCGCGACGGCAGTTTTGCGCGAACTCGGACATCGTTCTCCCCGCCCCATCGCGCGCCTCCTGCGTCACCGCATAGCCGCGCACGTAGCTGCCATCTCCGAGCTTCTGTTCGAACGTGCTCTTCACCGTCGCCGAATACGCGACAGAAGTCTTACCGAAAGAACCGTAGGACATGACGGGCTGATAACCCACCGAGCAAGCCGGCTCCGCACTCTGCGCCCCAGCTACGCCCCCAGCACCATCGCACCGGCCACACCCACTGCCAAACCAAACGTCGCAGCTCGCATCGGCAATCTCTCCCGCAAAACTCGTCAGCTACAAGTACGGCAGATCGCTTCCACCATATCAAATCCAACCTACCCCGAGCATGTATTTTCCATCGAATTTCTACCCCGCCATGCGAAGCCACTGGCCGTCCGCCTAGGACCCCGCCGACAGCGCCCGCAGCGCCATCACATTCCGCATCTCATCCCCCGGATCATCCACCGGGGTCTCCGCAATAAACGCCGCATGCTCAAACCGCTCATCATGCAGCAGCCGCCGAAACGCCGCCGCCCCAATCGTCCCCTCCCCAATATGCTCATGCCTATCCAGCTTGGACCCCATCGGCGCCTTCGCATCATTGCAATGCCACACCTTCACCGCATCGAACCCCATCGTCTCCCCAACCTGCTTCATCGTCGACTCATACCCTTCAGTCGTCACAATGTCATACCCCGCAACATGCGTATGACACGTATCCAAACAAACCCCCACCGGCGCGCAAGCCTGCAATGTCGCAACCAACTCCGCAACTTGGTCAAAGCTCCCACCGAGCGAGAACTCCGCCCCCGCCGTATTCTCAATCAAAATCCTGAAGTCATGGTCCTGCCACTTCAACCCGCCCCCCAGCGTCCCAATCGCCCGCTCAATCCCCTGCGCCGCCAGCCTTAGCCCTTCCTCCCGAGTCAGCCCTTTCCAACTCCCTGGATGCAGCACAAGATATTCCGCTCCCAGCGCCAGCGCCCGCTCCACCTCTCCCCGAAACGCCTCCACCGAATTCTCCCGCACGCTCTCCGTCTGCGAGCACAAATTAATCAAATAGCTCGCATGGATCGACACCGGGTTCACATCCAGCCGCGCCCTTGCCTCGCGCATCTTCGCGGCTTCCTCCGGCTTCACGGGTGCAGCCTTCCACTGCCGCGGGCTCGAGCTGAAAATCTGAAACGTATTCGCCCCCGCATCCGCCGCCCGCTGCACCGCCGTAAAGCATCCCCCCGCCGTCCCCACATGCACGCCAATCCGCTTCTTTGCCATAAATTCAAGACTACCGCACCCGGATACAGACGATTTCACCTAACAGGAGCGGGAGCAGTTTTCCTGTAGGTGTTCGCGGAAGTATGAATTTCGACGCCGTTTTTCCCGGGAAAACGGCCCCAATCGTCTCTCCGATTCTCAATCACACGAAAACTGCTCTATCATCGCTGCTATGGCTCAACCACAGTCTTTCAAGAACCACACGCGATTCGACCCGGCGTTTCACTTCTTCATCCTGCCCGTGCTGTTGCTGAACTTGATCCTCGCGATCTACGCCACCATCCACCGCTGGCCCAGCTTCCCCCACATGCACCTCTGGTGGATCGTCATGTCGGTCGTGCTTTTCGTCATGGCTGGAGTCTTCCGCGGCTACGCCCTCAAGAACCAGGACCGCCTCATCCGCCTCGAAGAGCAGCTTCGCCTCGCCGACCTCCTCTCTGAAGATCAGCTCGGCCTCATCGACGCCCTCACCGTCGACCAGTACGTCGGCCTCCGCTTCGCCTCCGACACCGAAGTAGCCGCCCTCGCCCAGCGCGCTGTAACCGAAAACCTCGACCGCAAACAAATCAAGCAAGCCATCATCAACTGGCGCCCCGACAATCAACGCATCTAGCCCGCAACGATCATGCCGCACCAATGGCAAAGGCCGCCCAACCGGGCGGCCTTTCCTGTTGCCTTCCAACAATCCCTAGTACACGTCGCGCTGATACCGCTGGTCGGCCTTCATCTTCTTCAGATACTCAGCCGCCTGCTCCGGCGATCCATTGATCCCCTTGGCAATCGACTCCAACAGAACCTGCTCAACGTCCTTTGCCATCCGGCTCGCATCGCCGCACACATAAAAGTGCGCCCCGCGCTCCAGCCAAGCGAAGAGCTCATCGCTAGCTTCGCGCAGACGATCCTGCACATAAATCTTCGTCGCCTGGTCGCGCGAGAACGCCGTCTGCAGCTTAGTCAACAAGCCGCTCTTCTGCATGCCCTCGAACTGCTCCTGGTAGAGATAGTCGGAAGCCGCGCGCTGATCGCCAAACACCAGCCAGTTGTCGCCCTTGTGGCCTCGCGCCTCACGCTCCTCAAGGAACGCGCGGAACGGCGCAATGCCCGTGCCCGGTCCGATCATGATCACCGGCGTATTCGTGTCTACGGGCAAACGGAATTTCTCATTCTTCTCCAGGAACACCGGCAGCCTGCCATTCACCGGCGCGCGATGTCCCAGCATGCCCGACGTCACACCCTGGCGCTTCCGCCCGTGCGCGTCATACAGCACCACCCGCACCGTCAAATGCACCTGCCCCGGATGCGCTGTCTGGCTCGACGCAATCGAGTACATCCGCGGCATCAAACGCTGCAAAATGTTGAACAGATCCTGCGGGTCTTTCACCACGCCCGGGAAGTCCGTCACCAGGTCCACAAACTCACGGCCCCACACATACGCCTCTGCCGCGACTTTATTCTCCGTCCCCAACAGCGCCTTCAGGCCTTCGGGAACATTCTCGCCCGCCAGCTTCGCATACTGATTCACGGCGCCGCGCGCCAGCTTGCCAATACCCAGCTTCGAGGTCAACGCCTCGCGCACCGTGATCTTGTTGCCGTCCGTCCCCTTCACCGGCTCAATCACCGTCTCGTCGCCCGAGAATCCCAGCGCCTTCAGCACGTCGTTGACGGCCTCTTCGCAATACGTCGGCACCACACCCAGCGCGTCGCCCGGCGTATAGGTCATGCCCTCGGCGAGCTCCATCTCAATGTGGATGGTCTCCTTCTCCGACTGCGGTCCAGTGAGAAGCTCATTCACCAGCACGGTCGCAGGGTAGGGGTTGGTCTTGCTGTAAACGGATACCGTGCTATCGGTGGTGGACTCTGGAGGGGCAGTCAAGGTGGATTCGCTCATATTTCTAAAATTATAGTGAATCAGGCGCGGCTCGGTGTGACCAAAAACACCAACGCCCGATAAACGTTCCGCGAATCTAAACCCCCGCTCAGCCGCCTCAAACGGCTACATCGCCGGTGGATGATGCGGATCAACAACATGCGCCTCGTGCGCCGCCGCGGTCTTCCTCTTCCCGGCACCATTCGCTTCCCCCGGGTTCACCAGGTCGCGCAGCTCTTTGCTCGGCTTGAAGTACGGCACTCGCTTCGCGGGCACCGCGACCGATTCCCCGGTCTTCGGATTGCGCCCCGTCCGCGGCTTCCGCTGCCGTGACCGGAAACTCCCAAACCCCCGCACCTCAACCTTGTCGTTCGTCTTCAATGCTTCGATGATGGAGTCGAACAGCGTCTCGACAATCACCTCGCCATCCCGGCGAGTAAGATCCCCAAGCGCAGTCACTTGATCGACCAATTCCGCTTTCGTCATGAACCCTCCTGCAGTAACGTGTTGGCACTTGCTCAACCTGTTGACGTGTGCCGTCCCCGGAAGGACGCGGCAAACTGGGAGAAACCGCATTCACTACCGCAAAGCCCGTATTTGCTTCACTATAGCACTACATCGTGACCCGATGATCTTGACCTGTTCAAAATTGCTCTCACCGCTCAGCCTCCCCGTCCCGCCCATCGATTGCACAGCCTATTTCCAGAGGAAATAAAAACCAGGCGAACGATTCAGCATCTGCGTGGGGTTCGTGAAAATCCCGTCCGCGTCATCATTCAACACGCCCAGAAGGCCCCGCTTCTCTTTAGACGGACGAACCACGTTCGGCTCACCGGAAATTCCCACAGAGCGTGCCGTATCCATCAACGCCATCCTGAACCCGCCCTGCGCGTCGATCAATCCCAGCGGCTGCGACTGCTGTCCGGTCCACACCTGCCCGGTCGCGAGCGGCGCAATCTTCTCATCCGTCGTATGCCGCCCCACCGCCACGTCGTGCACAAACTGACCGTACATGTTGTCCACCAGCGATTGAAAGTAAGCCTGCTCCTGCGGCGTCATGTCGCGCGTCGGATCGCCCGCATCCTTCAGCTCGCCATGCGAAATCACCACCGGCTTCAGCTTTGCCCACTTCATCAGGTCGCCGTAGTTGGTCCACTCCATGATCACGCCAATCGATCCCACCACCGACGCTGGGTTCGCATAGATCTTGTCGCACGCCGAAGCAATATAGTACGCACCCGACGCACCCACCGACTCCACCGACGCAATCACCTTCTTGTGCTTCTCCGTCCGGATCCGCATCACCTCGTGGTATATCTCTTGCGACGCCGCCGCTCCCCCGCCCGGCGAATCAATGTGCAGGATAATCGCCTTGATGCTGCTGTTGTTTCCATATCGCTCCAGCTGCTTGCTGATCTTCTCCGTGTCGGCATCGGTAATCACACCCGACACATCGATCACAGCAATAGCGTTATCGCCAAAGTTCAAACTGTTGGCGCCCGAATCCATGTTGAACGCCTTCGCCATCGACGCAAAGAAGATGCAAAGCGCAATCAATCCCAGCCCAAGGATCCCCAGCACCAGCACCACCCACGGCCACGCCGAGCTCCTCGGCGGATACCCCACCGGCACTCCCTGCGCATACCCATAGCCCGGGGCATACGGCCCGCGAAACTCCGGCCGAGGCGTCCCATACTGCGCCTGGTATTGTGTCTGGCGTTGATCCGGCTGCTGCGGTGGCGGGGGAGAAAACGGCTCCGACATGGCCTTGAGTCTATCAGTTACGCCCGACGATCGTCCCTCCACGCCGCCTGCGCCAGCACATATTTTCCAAGCCCCCACCCGTGCAACCGTCTAACAAATATCATAGGATGGAAGGCGACCCGGGCTCAGCGTTCCAGCGCACTCTCTGTCATGATTCTGTGGCTAGCTGCAACTGGCTGCCATGCCATCCGCCAACCGCCCGCAGAGGACATCGCATGGAATTCCCCCACCCGGATCGGCCACCCAACCCTATGCCTCCCCCGCGACTCAGCATCGTTATCCCGGCCTACAACGAGAGCGCTCGCATTGAAGCAGCTCTCGCCAGTGTGCTCGGTTGCGTCGATGCCCGCTCCTGGGATGCCGACATCCTCGTGGTCGACGACGGTTCCACCGACAACACTCCAGCCATCGTCCAGCAATGGATGACCACGCACCCCCGCCTCCATCTCATCCAGAATCCCGGCAACCGCGGCAAAGGCTACTCCGTCCGCAACGGCCTCCTCCAGGCTTCTGGAGAGATTGTGATGTTCACTGACGCCGACCTCTCCGCACCCATCGAAGAAGCCGAGCGACTCATCGCGGCCATCGACGCCGGCGCCGACGTGGCCATCGGATCCCGCTGGCTCGACAAGCAAAAACAGACCGTCCACCAGCCTCTCTACCGCCGCTTCTTCGGCCGATGTTTCAACTGGGTCACCCGCAAGGTCATGGGCCTTCCCTTCAAGGACACCCAGTGCGGCTTCAAGGCCTTTCGCCGCGACGCCGCGCAAACCATCTTCCGCCTCCAGACCATCGAGCGCTGGGGCTTCGATCCCGAAATCCTCTTCATCGCCCGCAAGCTCAAATACACCATCGTCGAAGTCCCCGTCACCTGGGGTCACGACGAGCGCAGCCGCATCAGCTACCTCAAAGACGGCATGCAGATGCTCCAGGAGATGGGCCAGATCCGCACCAACTCCGTCCGCGGCCGCTACGACGAAGCCATCGCCGCCATGAAAGACACCAGCAAGATGGTCACCGCTCCCGTAGAACGCGTAGACCACGCCGAAGCCAGCTAGCCCTCCACAAATCCGGGTGCCCCATCTTCGCGACGGCCTCATCGTCGCTAAGGTGGGTATCGCGCACCGCGCGACCGCCCCCGCCCATCTCCACCCTCGCCACAAAACTCCCGCTGCCCGCGCAGGACCATCGTCCTCGAAACGAAACGCCTCCCTGCCCCACGCAGTGAAGTGATCCCCATCCTCCGCCTTGCCTTGGACGTCGAAAATTTCCCCCGCGATGACATGAATGCGAATCAATTAATCGCAAATAAATTCACCAGTTTTCACGCGATTGGAAAGACATTCCTTTGACATTTCCGCGACACGTGCGACTCTCGCGCCCGCCTATTGTGAACCGCGGGTCACTTCCTTAACAAGTGACTCGCTTCAAACATCACACAGGCAGACACCGATGAAAAATCCAGTGAGCAACACCAAGCGTCCAGTCAACCGCCGTTCGTTTATGAAGGGCGGCATACTGGCAGGAGGCGCAGCAGCAGTAGGCGCCGGTTTGTTAACCAATGGAACTTCTGCTCGTGCACAGGGGCACGGCAGGCTCAATGAAGGGGACACCGCCATCCTCCGTTTTCTGGCGGCAGCAGAGCTGATCGAGTCCGACCTTTGGACGCAGTATGCGGAACTCGGCGGCATCGGCAACAACCAGCCCATTGAAGTCAATCCAACCCCAACCCCACCGCTCAACAACTATCAGCAAGCGTTATCGAACCTCGATTCCGACGGCCCGCAATACATCACCAGCAACACGCTCGATGAAGTCAGCCACGCTAATTTCCTCAATGCCTATCTCGAGTCCAGGGGTGCCGAGCCGGTCAACTTCAGCCAGTTCGAAACCTTGAAGGGCAGCACCGCGCAGGGCTCCTCCCTCAAGCCGCGCCTCACCAACCTCATGCACCTCAACGTCGATACCAGCTGGTTCGTTCGCTACCGCAGCACAACCAATCCCGACCTCGGCGCCAACTTTCCGCAGGCCATTACCCTCAACAACGTGACCGCCATCCCCAGAACCGATGCCGACTTCAACGGTGCAGCCAACCCCAACTTCCTCGGCAACAACCATATTCAGGCTATTGCGAATGTAGCAGCGTTCCACTTCGGAATGATCGAGCAAGGCGGGTCAAGCCTTTACGCTGCTATGAGTCAAAAGGTAACTGATCCAGAAGTGCTTCAGATCACGCTCGGTATTGGCGGAGATGAGATTGCGCACTTCCTCGAATGGGTCGATTTTGCCGGCAACGGAGTTCAGCAGACCATAGCTCCGTTCACGGACGCCATCTCCGGTCTCACTTTCCCCGACTTCTTCAACAATCCGCCACTCAAACCAGCCACGCTCGTTCAACCCAGCCTCATCTTCCCCGTCCCTTGCGAATTCATCAGTCCCGACCTCCCTCACGTCTCGATCATTCGTCCCTTGACCGATAAATTTGCGGGCGCTGTTGCGGCGGTCGCAAGCCTCACCGCCGACGGCCTCTTCACCGGCCAAAGCAAGTTGTTCCTCAGCACGCTGCAAGAGCTCGCGCAACGAGCCGATGCCGCTATCCGCCAGGCGTTCTAACCTTTTCTCTCCACCCTTTCTTTTTGCATCTCTCCCAGGTTTGTATGCCCCATGCATCGCACCGTTTGCGATGAGTGGGGCGTCGCTACCACAACGAATCCGCGCCCCGAGAAAACCTTCCCCTTCGAGCCCCACTCGAATGACTATGCCGTCTGCACGCACCCCACGATCGCGGAGCGCATTGTGAACAAAATCACTCCCTTCCTCTGGTTCAACGACAACGCCGAAGCCGCCGCCGACTTCTACATCTCCATCTTCCCCAACAGCCGCAAGCTCCGCGAACTCCGCACCACCGAAGCCGGCCCCGGCCCCATCGGCTCCCTCCTCCTCCTCGACATCGAACTCAACGGCCAGCCCGTCATCCTCATGAATGGCGGCCCCGGCCATCCCCCCACCGACGCCTTCTCCTTCAGCGTCGAATGCGAAACCCAGACCGAGATCGACCGCTACTGGTCGCAGCTCACCGCCAACGGTGGCAGCGAAATCATGTGCGGCTGGCTCAAAGATAAGTTCGGCCTCCACTGGCAAATCGTTCCCAAAGACGTCTACAAGTACGTCAGCCACCCCGCCGGCATGCGCGCCATGATGGCCATGAAAAAAATGGACATCGCCACCCTAAAGCAAGCCGCCTCGAAATCCTGATCACCACCCCGCCAGTTCCGCCTCGGCGACTAATTCCTTTGCACCGAAATAGTTGCAGCCTCTTGCCCGTGAAGATTTTTAATCAAAATTCTCGTTGACACCGCCTCGCGGCCCCACGTAACGTAACGCTCACCCGAAGCGTCTGTGCTCCTCCCTCGGCCAACACTCGTACATGGAAGTGATGTATGAACCGGGTTTGGTTGTCTCGTGCATTTGTATGCGTCATCGCCGCCACTGGCGCGGCGCTCGTGTGTCTCCCCGCTCTTTCCCAGACCGGCGATGCGGCGACTCTGGACCAGGAAAAGCTAATCTCCCAAATCAAGCTCACCAAGGCCACCGCTGACCACTCTGACATCGTCACTGCCGGCGACACCGTGCTCCTGCACAAAGATGGCCTCATGATGTGCAACGTGAGCTCCTCCTACGCCTTCTCCAACACCTACAGCAACGGCGTCCTTTCCGCCAACAACAACAATCGCGCCAAAGATGCGGCGAAGTCCTTCTTCAAATCGCTCGGGGGCGCCGGCGCCTCAAGCGCCGCCAACGGCTGCGCCAGCCGCAAGTTCGTCGCCGGTGAAAAATTCTGGGTCACCCACGTCGACCTCCTCAAGGATGGCATCGTCGTCGCCACCT
>Ga0206826_1021_pt1 | contig 29595 bp, 24 predicted proteins | sample Alteio_BWOrgCont_80_FD_152636 | JGI IMG/M metagenome (GOLD analysis project Ga0206826, IMG submission 152636) | Enriched cells from forest soil in Barre Woods Harvard Forest LTER site, Petersham, Massachusetts, United States -... | ecosystem: Environmental > Terrestrial > Soil > Temperate forest >... | reverse complement strand
ATGCGCTTATCCAGGCAGCGGTTGCTGCGCCGAGAAACAGCGAAGCAAATACGCCAGCAATCACTGCGCAAATACGTACGATCTTCTCTAGCACGTGACCAAGCCCGCTTAGAGCCGGCTGACTCTCGGCTGCTACTTTCTGCCAGTGCTCTTTGGTACCGATGTCGGCATACTTTTTCTTTGCCTTATCGAGTACGTCCTGGGCAGTGAAGCTTTCACCGCGAAGCTCCGCTTTCTGCTCCGGCGTTTGTGCAACTGGTAAGACAAGCATTAAGATCAGGTATATCACGATAGCGAACCCACTCGATATGAAGGTGAAGACAACAAACAGGAGCCGGATAATCGTAACGTCGACGTTGAAGTATGCTGCGATACCATTGGCAACACCACCAATAATTGCACCATCACGCAAAGCATATAATCGCTTCGGCTGTTGCGGAGTAGCTTCTTCAGTAGTTTCATCCTGTTCCGTCGCTTCAGCTGATTCGACCGGTCCCATGTCCTCGATGATCTTCTGAACTTCCTTTTCGCTGATGACTGATTTTTTGGCATGTAAATAGCCGTCACATTTTTCAGCAATTGCCCGTTCGAAATCTGCCAGAATCTCGTCCTTATCCGGATCATCCTTCAGATTTTTCCGTGCTGTTTCCAGATATTTCTTGAGTTGTTCGTAACCAGCTTCTTCGAGCTGGTAGGCGTTACCACTCAGATTGATGGTGGTTACTTTATTCATGGTGCGCTCCTAACTTCGCAATTGTTTCATTTAGTTCGTGCCAGTACGCTTCGAGCGCACCCAGCTGTGCTTTGCCGGTTTCGGTCAAACTGTAATACTTCCGTGGTGGCCCGGCTTCCGACTCTACCCATTTGTAGTCAACGAGCTGCTCGCGTCGCAGACGACTCAGGAGCGGGTATAGCGTCCCCTCCCCTGTTGAAAAGTCCGTCGCAGCCAGTTTCTTGAGAATTTCCGCGACATAGACCTTCTTACCGGAGATAACTTTGAGCACCGCCAGCTCCATTAAGCCTTTCCGCAGCGGTCCGAATTTATCATCGATACTTGTCATTACATACTACCTTTCTACAAAAAGGTACCATTTGTAAAAAATATTGTCAATACTTATTCACACGTATCACGACTTCAAGAGCTGCTCGATTGACTGCTTGGCTTGGCGTAAATTGGCATAGCACACAGATTGCATCCCCACTGCCCTGGCCCCGGCGCAGTGCGTTTCACGGTCATCAACCATGACGCAAGCATCTGGTTCCACTCCAAGCAGCTGTGCAGTGTGTTCATAAATTTCGGGGTCGGGTTTCATGACACCGACATCACCCGACGCGACCACGACGTCAAAGTCAGCCCGAAGTTCGTCTGCGCTGAACCGCCTGGATAGACTTTCCCGGCCGATGTTGCTCAGAAGTGCGGTTTTATATCCTCGACTTCTAAGCTCACGTACATACGCAAGCACGTGTTCATCTTTTACTTCACCGTGCTCAATCCGACCGCGCCATTCATCGACACCAATTCCAAGTAAATCAGCAATTTGTTTGTTAGATTCACTGTTATCAAGCAAGCCACGGTTATTCGCGTGGATTATATCCATAATTTGTTGTGAAAGCGCTGAATTCTCAACATCCAATTCATCGATCACTAGCTTCAAAGCATCGGTGATTATAACGCCGAAACAGTCAAATATGATCGCTCGTACCATACCACTAGTATACAAGGTACGGCTACAGAACGACGTTTGCCGTCAGGTCGGAGTAGTCTGGGACCTGACCCTGAAAGAGACCGAGTGTTTGCTGGATGTCACCACCATAGGTGCCCTGGCCGCCACAAGAGGTCGCCCAGAACTTCTGAATGACATCTCCGCCCTCTGTAAGCGACAGTATGTAGCGATCACCGTCAGGACAAAAACCGCGGTAATCACTTAAAGCCGGGCTGGTATTACCCTTTGTAAAACCGACAAGGTTCAAGGCATGTAGAAATACGGCAAATGCCGCTTGGTTGTTTGCAAACGTCTTGCTAGATGCCACCTGCCCCTCATAGCCATTTAAGATAGCGAAGTAGGTGTTGGAGTTACTGACTTGCACATCGATCTGCTGGTGCGTCTGATTGGCGCTAACCGGCCCGTCAATGAGCAGTTCTGCAACAGCACTGGAACTCGCATAGCTGTTCAGATTAATTGTAGGCTTGATCGGACCACCGGTAATGCTCTTGATAATGATTACCAGTATGAGCACGATTACGGCGATTGCTACGACAAAAAAGGTGAATATTCGCATCTCTTAAAAACTCAATATATACAGGGGTATAATACCATAAACAAAATGCTTTTGCAACTTTAATCAGAGAGCTTTGGTGAACTCTTCAGGGTATTTATAGCTGAGCCGTTCGGCCGCTTCTGCCCTACTCACCCACTCATACCCGGTATGCTCATCACTTAAGTGAATGCTACTATTCGGCGGAATCACGACCCGGTAGACGACTAGCACCAGCCCAACCTTTTTAGCGTCCGAAACCGGAATTTCTATATTCGAAATGACACCTGCCAAGTATTCCGCTTTTTCAATCCGATCGATGCCCGTTTCTTCCAACACTTCACGCTTTAGCGTCTCTAGAGCCGTCTGCCCTTCTTGGATACGCCCGCCCGGGATATCCCAGTGCGGTGTATCTTCTTTGAAACTAGCCGTATTTACATTTAAAACGAGGACTTTATCGTCATCATTTACAATCAAGGCTTTTACTCCGACATGGAATAATTTCTCAGTCATCTCTTTATAGCCAAAAGCTCAACGACATTATCGGTCTTGGGAGAAAGCTCGGTCCGCATAAAGTCTACGAATAGGTGCTCATCGTAAGCTTTGGTGTATTCGACGTCAAACCCGGCATCAGCTACATACCCGCGGATCGAATCCTGTGTGTGGAAGTACCGGCTGTACGAGTACGATTTACCAGTTTTTTCATCAGTAAACGTACAGGTCGTCAGGTGCGTATGCGGATCATAGTGCGCTTCCTCGCGTGTTGCATCAGGACAGTCCGTTGATCGAACCACTACAAAAAGCTTACCGCCAGGTTTAAGCACCCGGTGCAGTTCTTCGAGCGCAGCGATTAACTTACGCTCTGGTAAATAATGCAGCACCAGTCTTGCATACACGTAGTCAAAGTGATTATCCGAATAGCTCAGCTGATCGGCAACGTCTTCAATTTTTGCCTCAATCCGATCTTCGAGGTGTCGCTCTGCAATTTGTTCTTTTGCAAACGCTACGCCTTGCTCATCAATGGTCGTCGCAATGACATGACGCTTCGGGTTTAACTCCGCCATGCGGATTTCCGCGATACCGCCCGTAGAAATACCAACGCTATATACGTTTAGTTCATCGTCGCTTAATGCGGCGATACCGTGGTCCTCACTGATTGATGCTTGTATATTCATGCGCTCATTATAGCGTACGAGTGAGCTACAACTCACCCCAGTTGTCGCCAATTGAGGTATCTACCGTCAGCTTCACGGGCAGCTCTGGATAGACACTTTCCATCACTTCTTTGAGTGTCTGCGCTGCCTGCTCGGCCAAGTCTTCGGGACACTCTAGTAAAATGGAGTCATGGATCTGCAATAGCTGCTTACAGTTGCCACCTTGCTTACGGAAGACGTCATCCACTCGAATCATCGCTACCTTCATAAGATCTGCTTCGGTCCCCTGAATCGGCATGTTGATAGCGGCACGCTCGGCAGCATTTCGCACGACGAAGTTGCTGGAATGAATGTCCGGCATGGGACGGCGCCGTCCGAACAACGTCTCGACGTAGCCATCCTTGCGAGCCTGATCTTTCAACTTTTGCAAATAAGCTACCAACGGTTTGCGAACATCCATGTATTCCCGGATGAATTTTCCTGCCTGCTCATAGGTCATCCCGGTCGCCGCGCTTAAGCCGTGCGGACTCATACCGTACATAATGCCAAAGTTGACCGCCTTAGCAGCACTGCGCATCTGTTTGGTCACATCTTCCGGTTCGCGGTGGTATACCTGGGCAGCTGTGGCCGTGTGGACGTCCACGTCCCGGTTAAACAAGTCGACCAGTTCCTTATCCTCACTCATCGCGGCGCTGAGTCGCAACTCAAATTGACTGTAATCCGCGCTCACCAGCTTTTTACCCGGTCCGGCGACAAAGGCCGTTCGGATCCGCCTACCTAGTTCGGTTCGCACCGGAATGTTCTGCAAATTCGGGTCAGTACTGCTGAGACGCCCGGTCTGAGCGATCGTTAAGTTAAAGGTCGTGTGGACCCGCGAGTACTCATCAACCAGTTTTGGCAACGTGTCGACATAGGTATTCTTGAGTTTCGTAACTTCGCGCCATTGGCTGATCAGATCAATGACCGGGTGCTGGCCACGCAATTTATCGAGTTCGCTGGCTGCCGTGCTGTACCCGGTTTTACCTCGTTTGATACCCATGGTGGGCAGACTGAGCTTAGTGAATAAAATTTCAGCCAGCTGATTAGGGCTGCCGATGTTAAACTGCTCGTCGGCAAAGCCATAAATCTGTTGTTCGATATCCGAAATCATGTCATTGATTTCGTCATCCATTTTCGTGAGTGACTTTGTATCGAGCTCGATACCCTCGTATTCCATCCGTGCCAACACTGGAATCACCGGCCACTCGATATCTTTTGCCAGCTCCGGTAGCTTCGGGATAGAAGCCAGCGCTTTTGCCTGTTGCTCGTGTAAGGCATGAATTGTGGCAATCACCTCCGGCGCCCGATCGATGAGCTCGTCAGGACTTACATTCTCAAATGGCGACCCCTCATAGCCAAGATCCGCTTGGGCGAGTTCAGTTAAGCTCTGTTCCCTTCGTAAGCTATTGAGCAAGAAAGCGCCGATCAAGACATCATGCCCGACTTCAGGGAATTCGGTGACACCAAGAGCTAACAGTGTCTTTAGCGATGACTTCACGTCGTAGCCGACGAGCGGTCGCACACCCTTGAAGTTATCGGCAATCAGTTTATGGTCAACCTTACGGAGATCGATGGTGTACGTATCCTTGCCATCTAGGCTGATGATCATCACTTCAGGGTTTTTTCCCTGCTTGCCGGCCGAGCGTGTGTAGATATAAAAGTACTCGGAATCGCCGAGTTTCAGCATATCGGCCTTTTCGTTACTATCTATGAGCACATTTTTGCCGATTGGTAGCCCCGCTGCCTCACCCCCGCCGCGATGCTCACTGATCGCCACCTGCATAATATCCGGCAGCTGCCGCTCTAAGCTTTTGAACTCGAGCTTTTGCAGCATCTCTAATACCTTCTCCGGCTGAATCTTGCTGCCGTCGACTTCAGATAAGTTGAGTTCTATCGGTGCATCAGTCCAGATGCGGGCCAGTTCCTTGCTTAAGTAGGCAAGATCTTTACCAGCTTCCAGCTTCTTACGAAGTGAATCCTTTACAAGCGCCAGGTTATCGTAAACACCGTCGAGTGTCTTGTATTGGGTGAGTAGTTCAACCGCTCCCTTTTCACCGATGCCCGGTACGCCCGGAATATTGTCCGATGAGTCACCTTTGAGCGATTTAAGATCTAAAAATTGATCCACTTCGATGCCGTATTTGGCCTCGAACGACTTGGTTGAATACAATTCAATGTTACTGAGGCCCGTTTTGAGCGCATAGACCTTCACATGGCCGTTAATGAGCTGCAACATATCAAGGTCAGAGGTAATGAGGAGTGTCTCAAGCCCCTTTTCACTAGCCTGCACCGCCAGCGTGCCCATAATGTCGTCGGCTTCATAATCATCGAGTTCATAGAGTGGCCAACCGAATGCCTGTAGCAGCTCATGTAGCACAGGAATTTGTTCATAAAAGTCCGGTGGCGGTGGCTTACGTCCCGCTTTGTATTCCGGGTACATGGCCACACGCTTACGAACATTTGTTTTCGGCTTGTCCCAAGCGACGGCGACGTAGTCGGGTTTGAGCTTCTTGATTACTTCGAGTGCTAGAACGGCAAAACCGTAGACCCCACCGGTTGGCGTACCGTCTTTCGTTGCTAGGTTGGGCATTGCAAAATAGCCCCGGTAGAAAATGGATTTGCCGTCGATGATGGCAAATTTCTTCGGTGTATCAGATTCAGACATATTTTAAGTATAAAGGATTGCTTACGAAGCCAAAACTAAAGGGTGATGGGTACCTGCATCTCCTCGGTTTGCTTAATGGGCAATTTGTAGTAATCACTTGCATCTTGCTCATTTCGATACATCAAATAGAATAAAGATTTACGCCATTTTGCCATGTTATGTCGCTTCGTTACGATAAGCTTGCTCGAAGATACAAAATACGCAACTGTAGATAAATCAAAGTCGAGGTCAGGATCCAGTGTCCGCAGTGATTTCAAAACTTTGGGGATGTTTACCGTATCGTGATAGCCATAGTAGAGCATGAGATGGCTAATGCCGTCGTCGGCACCAAAGTTATCCAGTACTGCCCTTTTTTCGGTCGGCACATGAGCTGCCGTGGTTGTCTGTACGGTAATAATGACCACCTTCTCAGGCAATTCGTGGATCTCCTCGACCATTGCACGAAGTGCAAGTGGGGTATATTTCAAGTGGTGTCCGATATATACGGCAGCACCGGGTAACCGCTTGACCGGTGGTTTCAAGGACGACAGTGAGTCGATAAAGTCCAAGACCGGCCCCTCTTTTGCCCGACGTTCTTTATCGACAATCTTGTCACCTTTTGTCCATGTGTTGATGATCAAGTACGTGACGCAGCCAATAGCAATCGGAAAAATACCGCCGTGCAGCAATTTCCGCACATTAGATGATACAAATAAGAGATCAACGGGCACAAACAAGGTAGCAGCTAATGCAACAGCAGTAATTGACTTTCGCCATTGCACCCGCATAACGACCAAGAATAATATCGTATCGGCCGCAAGCGTACCGCTGACCGCGATACCGTATGCATTTGCGAGTGCGGCAGAAGATCCAAACCCTAAGACCAAGGCAACCACCATGATAAACAAGACAAAGTTTATAAATGGCATGTATATCTGACCAGTCTCTTGAATTGACGTGTGTTGCACGATCATTTTCGGTAAGAACTCAAGCTTTACCGCTTGCCTGGTTAATGAAAATGCCCCTGATATAACGGACTGTGATGCAATGAGCGTTGCAAACGTTGCCAGTACCACGAAAACCGCGCGCAAACTGGATGGGAAAAGTTGCACCAATATATTGTTTGAAATTCCTGGCTGATGCAAGATGAGCGCCCCCTCGCCCATGTAACACAACGCCAGCGCCGGAAAAACAACCATGAACCACGCCTGCGAAATTGGTCGACGGCCAAAATGTCCAAGATCGGCGTACAGTGCTTCAGCTCCGGTAATCGCCAGTACGACAGCCGTTAACGAAAGAAAAGCCACCAGTGGATGATCTACGACGAAGCCAATCGCGGTATACGGCGATAATGCCCATATTGCACTGGGGTACTGCCAAACTCGCCATGCACCGCCAAGGCCAATTGCTAAAAACCATATAAGCATGGTGGGGCCAAAGAATCTACCGATCGCTGCCGTACCATACTTTTGGATCCAAAATAAAACCACCAGTACTGCTATGGTAATGGGGAGCACGAACGTAGTAAGACTCGGTGCAACAACTTTTAGACCTTCGACGGCTGACAAGACAGAGATTGCAGGTGTGATGATGCTGTCGCCGTAAAATAGTGCTACCCCCGCGAGGCCCAACGTAATAAAGAGCCCCTTGTGCTTTATCGCCATCCCTTTGATCAGCGATACGAGCGCCATAATACCGCCCTCACCTTCATTGTCTGCTCGCATGATAAAACCAACGAACTTAATTGACACGACAATGGTTATCGACCAAATGATCAGCGAGATGATGCCGTATACATTGTCTTGGTTCACTGGTAAGTTTTGCCCCGAGAGACCAAAAACTGCCTGCAAGGCATACAGCGGGCTCGTGCCAATATCACCAAATACGACGCCAAGCGCCACAATTGCCAGCGGCGTAGCAACTTTACTCGTTTTGGTCATATGGGCATTATAGCGTAACAATAGCCAAGCCTACGGCTAAAGCACCACACAAAAGAAAACCACCAGCTCGTAAAAAAGCTGGTGACATATCCGGAAGTCTTTTTAATTGACTACTGTTCTGCCTCAGGATCAGCAGATAGTTGTCGCAGTTCGTCTCTGAGTGATACAAGCGAGATGTATCGAGCACGAAATTCACCAGGCACCTGGTTAAGTGGCATGTCCGGCTGCATATTTGTGCGCTTAGCGCTGGCAAGCGTCTGGCGACCATACATGACAACACCGAACTGGTGCTGTCCGTCACGCAAACTTGCACGTACCGCCTCTATGACACTAGCGGCATAGGTATTACTGTCGACAACAGCGATAGCGTCCGTTGGAGCTGACTCTCCGTCAGCAACGTGACTGGTAAATTCTAGGAGTGATGCAGTATCGGGTTGGCTGCGTACTTGCTTGTCCGGCTCATCACCTGGGTACATTTGCTGGTCAACGCGAAGCACCCGTACGCCTTGCCCGTCACTCGTAAGGCCCATGTGCAAATACTGACCAGTTGGCTGATCAGTAATAGAGATTTTATTCCCAGGCACGACCTCGTACCCATACGGGAGTACGGCCACGTCTGCAACTGTCGCTTCTGCAATATTGAGTGCCAACGTGAACACCATATCGTACTCAGTTGTATCAGGGTCAAGCAAGTGCCCCAACCGATCATGGCGGACACGCGCACGGACCAACTCGTCTTCATCAAGTACATCAGCCATTTCAAGTGTTGTTAGGTGTAAGTCTTCAGCTTCAACATCTGCTCGAATTGCTTCTCGTTCAGCGTCATTCAATTTTCGGTTTGGCGAACCGGAGAATGTAATATCTGCTACCCCAGATTCGCTGGTGAGTGCAGCTTCTTCGGCAATAATTTTCCAGTACAGTCCACCGCGTAGAACACGGCGCCCACCTTGCAATCCTGAAGGGGTATCTTCTTCAGCACCATAGCCAAATGAATGTGCCACTTCACGAACTTTTGCTACTTTATCTTCGTCATCAGCCCATTCTGGCATTGGAGCGTCACGACGTTCTTTTGTTGGTAGTGGGAAAGCATCCTCAACAGTAGCGCCTTCACCACCAACTACTTCAGCTGCCTGCTCGAGCAGTGCCACTTCCGCACTCACGCGTTCCCCTATGGAAGCTAGCAGCGCGGGATCAATGTTGTGCTGGCTGTCCGGAAATTCTTCTCTCGACGTCATGAAATATCCTTTTTTAAACGCTAAAAATAATAAGTAACACTACCATATTTTCATGATATTTACAATTTTACGCTATGGAATATCTTACTGCTGCGTGAGCTGTTTGTCTGCGAGGTCTTTAAAAGCTTCAATATCGCTGCTGCTGTTCTCAATCGTTATATCGGCCAAATCTTTAACCGCGCCCATGTTGAGGGTCGCAGCATCGCCGTCAGCCGGCCGCTGCATCTCATCCTGCTCTTCTTTTATGAATCGCTCAAAGGTTTTGTCGTCTTCACCGGCACGACCGCGGTCGCCACTGGTAATGCGGTCGTAGCGAACCTTCGGATCGGCATCAACCCAAATAAGTAAGCCACCGAGATCTTTGGCATGCTGAGCTTCACCAGTATTACGCATCGGACAGGCCACGACACCTTTGTATTTGTCACCAAAACTTTTCCACTTATCAACAGCCCGGTCGACTAAGACACCGAGGCCAAACTCACGGCGCCACTCGGCGCTAATTTCTCGAAGTACTTCACGAGTGACTGGTTGACCCCGTTTGCGAGCCTCTTCGCGCAGCAGGTCAGAAACGGAAACGAACAAATAGCCGTGCCGCTCTGCCAACATGTGTCCCACGGTATCTTTCCCCGACCCATTCGTGCCAGATAATGCAATCAACTGTGGCAAATCTTTCATAGGTGCTTCAATCAATCCTTTCGTATATAGATTACCAGAGATCCGGCCGTATTGTGCACGAGTGTATACTTATATGTATGGTTACTAAAAATAAAAATCAAAACTATATAGAACCATCTAAAAAAGATTTCATGCGTTCTCTAAAAATTGCGTCTAAAAAGCGCGCGAAGCGCTAGACGATCTACTTAATGTAGTCGTGTAGCTTTTTCGCGTCTTTGTGCTTGCGTAGTTTGGCAAGCGCCTTGGCTTCAATCTGACGAATGCGTTCGCGGGTCACGCTAAACTCCTGACCGACTTCTTCAAGGGTGTGCTGCTTACCGTCTTCCAAACCGAAGCGAAGCTTGATGATCTTTTGCTCACGCTCGCTGAGTGCACTTAATACACCCTTCACCTGCTCTTTGAGAAGTTGGTTAGTTGCAGACTCTTCCGGGCTAATTGTGTCTTCGTCTTCAATAAAGTCGGCGAGTACAGAGTCTTCGTCGTCATCACGAATTGAAGCGTCCAAAGACGAGATGTCCTGCTTAATCTTCATGATGTGCTCGACTTTATCGACGTCGATTTCCATAGCTTCGGCGATTTCCTCGTTGGTCGGCTCGCGGTTTAGCTCCTGCGTCAGGCGACGTTGGGTTCGCAGCAATTTGTTGATGGTTTCAACCATGTGGACCGGGATACGAATCGTTCGTGCCTGGTCGGCAATCGCGCGGGTAATTGCCTGGCGAATCCACCAGGTTGCGTAGGTCGAGAACTTAAAGCCCTTGTCCGGATCGAACTTCTCAACTGCACGAAGTAAACCGGTGTTACCTTCCTGGATTAGGTCCAGCAAATCCAGCCCACGACCGACGTAGCGCTTCGCGATGGAAACGACCAAACGCATGTTTGCTTCGGCCATCTTGTCTTTGGCGACTTTGTCACCGGCAACCACGCGGTGCGCAAGATTCAATTCTTCCTCTGCAGAAAGCAGTGGGATTTTTCCAATTTCACGCAAGTAGAGACGGACTGAGTCATCGGCTACATCGTCATCGATGTAGACACGGCCCTCTTCCTGAGGGGCATCTTCTTCGAGTAAGTCAGCGTCTTCTCCACCCCACTCATCACTGAGTTCAACGGCAGCCGGTTCATCGGCTTCACTGGCGGTAATTTCAATATTTGAGTCGGCCAAATCGGTATAGAGTTGGTCGAGTACTAATGCGTTCTCAGGAGTGTCAGGAATTGCTGCAAAAATATCCTTCTGCTCAATTCCATTATCTTTCTTAGCTTTGGCTAAGAGATCTTGTCTTGCCTGTTCCATATTCACGGCTTGTTCATCCTTTTTCTTCTTGTCAGCCATATGTTATCCCCCCTTAGCTTCCTTTAATAATGCATCTAACTGCTTCACACGTGCAAGCAACTCGGCGGTGGTCGCCTCGTCTGCATGCCCGAGTCCTGCTATTAAGTTTTGCTTTTCGTGTTTCACATATTGCTCTACTAAGCGGTTGCGCAATCTGGAGGCTTCATACTTTAGTTCAAGCGGCTCCAAGCCCCGGTAGAGTTCCTCATACTGTAATACTAAAATTTTAACATAATCTGACAAACTTTGCACCATGTCTTTGAGTTCGGCAGGTTTGCCCGAAAAATCCGGATGCTGACGCAAGAAGTCAAACAGCTCCTGGGCGGGCTCCCGCGCAAACATAGTGATGTCCAACTGGCTCAAGTTATCTCTGAGCGGTGGGTGCATCAACATAAGGCACATGAAGTGATCCTGTGCCTTATTGTATTCAATCGTCGCGTGATCAAGCTGTGGGATATCTTGCCGATGCTGTTTTAACTGTTTTGCTACGTCACCCGCTTTTTGATTCATCTTGGTCACCAGCGCTTCTTTGCTGACACTGGTCCGCTGCGCAATAGTGTTTAAATAGTGGTCCTGCTCGACACTATCACTTAAGGAACGAACAATCGGCAACAGTACATCACTGAACTGTCGCTTGCCGACCGCACTCGATAGATCAAGCGCCTGCTCGTAACGGTCGATGAGCCAGTCGAGGGCATATTTCGGCTGCTCAATGATCTCCTGCCAGATGGCGAGGTCTTGCTTGATTAGCTCGTCCGGATCCTTGCCGCTCGGAATGGTAATGATACTTAAACTGACACCAACCTTACTGGCGATCGGGATGGCTCGTTCGGTCGCATTGATCCCTGCTTTATCGGCATCGAAGCTGAGACGGATATCTGGTGTTAGTCGGCTCAGTGCTTTTAAGTGCTGCTCCGTGAGCGCAGTACCGGCGGTCGCTACCACCTGCTTGACGCCAGCCTGATGGCTCATGATCACGTCGAGATTACCTTCCGTAATCACTGCATATTTGGACTTCCGGATAGATTCTTTGGCAAGATGCAGTCCGTACACATGTCGGCTTTTATCGTAGAGGATCGTTTGCGGCGTATTGATATATTTGGGCGCATTCTTATCGTCGGTCAGTTGGCGGGCCGTAAAACCAATCGCCCGTCCCTGCCCGTCGGCTAGAGGGATCATCAGGCGACCACGGAACATGTCCTGCATGCCGCCGCGATACGCCCGGGCGGTGAGGCCAGCGGCTTTAATTTCATCTTCGGTAAATTTTTTACTCTTTAAGAAATCGATAAGCGCCGATCCGTTGTTTGGGGCATAGCCGAGTTGCCATGTCAGCGCCGTTTCTTTGGTGAACTGGCGTTTTTTAAATACATACTCCAGCGCAAGCTTACTGCCGCTGAACTGTACCTGATAAAACTTAGTTGCGAGTTCCAACGCCTCGTATGCCCGTTCTTTTACCTTGGCGTTAGTGCCGCCACGAGCACCGCGAAATTGTTCAAGGTCGACGCCGGCTTTCCGGGCGAGTAGTTCAAGAGTTTGGCGAAAATCCAAACCTTCCATTTCCATGACAAAGCTGAACATGTCACCGCCCCTGCCAGAGCTGAAATCGTGCCAGATTTGTTTCTCAGGGCTGACGACAAAGCTTGGCGTGCGCTCGGAACTAAAGGGGCTCAACCCCTTCCAGTTCGTACCGGCTCGTTTGAGCTGTACGTATTCACCGACCACGTCTTCTATGGCAAGTCGGCCCTTGATTTCCTCTACCGCATCCATCTATCACATATTGTACGCTATCTGTTGCTCAGAGAGGATAGCTACCCTACAAATGACGGGTATCCCGGTAGAAATCTGCTGGCAGCCCGGTAAATAATGACCAGACACGCTGCATCATCGTGACGTGCACTGACGTGCCTGCCGGAGCAGTATGTTTCAGCCGCCGCGCACCGCCATCATTACGAGCTGACTGCTTAGAAGAGCCAAAGATTTTCTCCCAGTTTGGAAACGCGATACCGGACGCCACGCTGTCCCAGGCATACGATGCGTTACGCTCCGCAATGGGGCTATCCGCCCAACATTGTTGGCGGATATGACCCTGTTCATCTGCCTGAAGCATGACGAGTACGAGATATTCATTGCGAACTTGCTGACCGCCTGCCGTCGTAACCATACCCCGGTTTCCTAATGGGCCGCGGCCAATAAACATATGTCGGCGATCACTGGGTATACCTTCCCGCTGTTGCTTAGTGTCCCAAGCACGGGCAAATTGCACCATTGCCTCTACCCGCTCCAGATCAATGACTGCACCTTCTCCAGCTGCGTCGACAATACGCGCTGCTTCTCGAAATGCCTGTTCACCGACGGGAAATACGGTAAACCCAAGGCTTTCGTATTCAGTGACAACATCTTCGATGGTCCGAGGGGCTTCTGCCACTTCTGGATCGGGCACTTCCGGCCCTTCACCGGCTGGGCCAGTTTCTATTTCTAGGACTGAAGCTGCATCCAACCTGGCAGCTTCGAGCTCCCCGAGCATACCCAGTAGTAAAGCTTCCATATCTACAGACTGATCACTGTCACGCAATGCTCTGTTCGCCCAGTCGAGAACTACATCAATTTCATCACCCGAGATATCAAGTCCCAGTGCTTCCATAATCTCTAACAACCCCTCCTCCGGGTCGACATTTGCGGTAATGTTATCCAGGAGGTCAGCATCGGCCGTAACGAGTGCCAATTCTGTGCCAAGACGCCCATCAGTAAACTCAGCTTCCGGACCCGGCTCAGTGTCAGCCTCGTCATCCACAAGCGAGGGTTCATCGTACTCCGGATTGAAGTAACGGCCCAACGCAATGCGCGCGCCGCACTGCTGCTCATCAGAAAGCGCCACCGACAGTAGGTCCTGCACGCGTGGAATTGCCATTTTATCCCGTAAACCGCCAACCAAGACATCCGGGTCAACCTGCCGAAGCTCTACAATCGCCCGATTCCGTTCCCGTGCAACCAGCTGCAACGCTTCATCGTCTGCATCACCCGCGCGTATCCGATTGACGGTCTCGCCAAACCTGGTTAGTCGTGCCGGATCGGCAACGATTGCTACCAGTAGCCCGGCTTCTTCCCGGGTGAACGTACCCGGACGTTCCGGTGTCCCGGTAAGTGCATCAAGATTTTCGACCGTTCCTTCAAGTTCCCTTCGCTGCCCATTGCCAATTGAACGGAGGACTCGTGGCGCGCCGGTTACTATATCTCGAGCACGAGTTATCTCTCTGTTTAAATCTTGCGTAACCACGGTCTCGTAGTCCGCGCGTGCCCTGTCTGCAGTATCTCGTAGCACCGGCTGCCTGATGCCTTCAATTGCTCTGCCGACACTCTCATCCTTTAGGAAATCTGGATCGAGCCGCTCCACTGCTTTCACGGCCGCGCTGAGTTCGCCGAGAACATATGATTCGGCAGCAACCAACTGTTCGGCCTCAGGCCTCCGATCCCGCACAGCAGCTTGCGCATCCTCGCCACAAATTTCATGTTTTGCGCTCTCGAGTACTCCAAGCAATGTCACGGCTAACGTCGCCTCATCCCGTCGGGCGATACCTTGTATTTGCTGGTGTATCTCACTGCCGGTAGCAATAACGCGGTCCCTCGCTTCAGTCATTTCTCGGGCTCTATCCAAGCTCGTTTCTACCGGACCCACATGTGCACTATACCGAGCTTTAGCTGGTATAAAATTGGCAAGTATTCCGGGCTCGGGCCGCTCATAGACACGTATCCCTTTCTCGGCAACGAGCCATTCATAGGCATTTACTATGGCACCTACCGTTTCTGGGCTTGGCACGTTCCCTGCCGCTCGGGCAAGATCGGCCTGCATGCTATCAAGCTCCTCGGCGTCTGCTAAGTGTATTTGTGATGCCCTTTCGGCAGCAGCAAGTTTCTCTTCGTCAGCCACTAACCCACGATTAACTGCCTTCATCTCGTCTCTCACGCCATTGAACTTAGCAATGGTTGCTTTGTGCGCCGCGTTAATGAGCCGTTCGGTAGGATACAGTCGCCACGGCTCTTGCCATGCAGAATCCTTGATATTACCGACTAGCGCCGTCATTTCATCGCCTTTATCCCCCATATGAGAGAAGTCAGGCTTTTTTGGGCCTGCAGGCTTTGCGGTAAACGGATCAGCCCGAACTGCAACATCCTTATACCGGGCAGCGGCAACTTTTATCGCCTCAACTTGTTCGACTTGCTTAGGTGCGCGACGGGCCGCTTCAGTACGGGGATCTTCAACTGCAAGCGCTGTTTCGCCGATTCTTCTGGCAGTCTCAACTCGTTCCACTGGCTGCGCTTCATGGTCTTTCCGTCCATGCACATCGTCGGGCTCTTCATCATCCCCCCCACCACCACCGTACTGCCTATCTCGGTCGCCACCACCTGGCGGTATGACTCCGTCATGCCCACCGGCAGCTGGTACGTCCGCCGAGTCAGCTCGGTCTACTTGGACCACTTCAACGGTTGCAGCTTCAGCGTGGCCACTTCCTGCCACTGCCTGATCAGAACCATGTTTAGCATCCACATCGCTTACAGCTACGCTGTCATCAACGTTCTCAAGATCACCAAATGCCTCATCACCGGCTGCTTCCGCCTGCAGTGCTGTGGTACCGGCACCCCGAGCTGAGGCACCGTCTGGGAGTCGAAGCGTATTATTGAATGCTCCATCGCCGCCGTCGAGCAGTAACGCGTCAGGCTGGTCGCGTACGGTTACTGCGTCTGAGTCGAGTTCAGCTGTGGCCATCATAGTAACTATGCTTCGGTTATAACGTTCCCTTCAAATAAAACTACACGGTCGTTTAAACCCATACTAGGAGGATCGGTATATCCTGTCAAACCATACCCGCTTCCCTCCTAAAAGGTACTTATGGTTAAATAAGGGGCATGCAACCACAACAGCCGTACAACAACCCGTACGAATTTATTGTGAATCCCGAGAAACCGCAGCGACGGCCACTGCTCAATTTGAGTGGCTCAAACATGACCATACGCATTGCGCTGGTTGCCGTGGTAATCGTCCTTATTATAGTCATAATTCTCGTCGTCGGTTCCCTCTTTTCCTCAAGTGGCAGTAACGTCACCAATATGACATCGGTTGCCCAAGACCAAACCGAGCTGATTCGGGTGGCTACCGAGGCAACCCAGAATCAGAGTACGGACATAAATCAGTCTACAACCCGCTACTTTGCGGATAACTGTCTGCTAGCTATCAGTTCAGAGCAGCAACGCTTGCTGTCTTTCCTGAGTGCACACGGCGCAAAACTTACTACCGCCAAACTCGCCTTGAAGCAAAACTCACACACTGATACAGAGCTGCAAGCTGCAGCCGCTTCAAGCACATATGACAGTGCTTTTCTTACCGCAATGCAAGGAGATATGGGCACGTACATGTCTGATATCAAAGTGGCCTACAATGCATCACAAAACCCGCAGGAAAAGTCGCTCCTTGCGACTGACTATAAGGACGCAAATCTGCTCACGCAGCAGCTTACCAATGCTATCGGCAATGTGAACGCCGGTACTTAGGGGAAAACGGTTCATACTTTAGGCCCATGTCTTCACCACACAATCCCTGGAAAACAATTACCTCCCGTATCATCCACCAGGACAAGTGGACTACCCTATACGTCGATGACGTCATAAACCCGAGCGGCAATCCGACCACCTATACGTATACTGCGTCCCCGCCCTACGTCATGATCGTGGCACTCGATGGTCATGATCAATTTGTATTTATCCGTCAATACCGCTACCCACTGCAGCGGGAAATGATTGAACTGCCCGGCGGTGGCATTGAGGACGGTGAGTCACCGCTTCAAGCAGCGAAACGCGAGCTGGTCGAAGAGACCGGCTTAAGTGCAAAGACCTGGACGCAACTTGGCGTCTACGACAGTAATAGCCATGCCACGGTGTTTCTTGCTGAAGATCTATCTGACACTGGGCAGCATAAAATGCATGAAGACGGGATAGCTGAAGTGATTCGATTATCCTGGGCGGATATAGACTACAAACTTGCGAGCGGGCAGTTCACCGATTCAAAGACACTAGCCAGCCTATTCCTCTACGGGCGCCACGCACTTACAGCCGCCACTTAGCAACCAACGTCTTGGTCGAGTTTGACGTTCTTGGGTGTGTACTGCATGAGGTAACTTGGCCCGCCCGTAAACTGATGTCCCGTGCAGTAGGTTTGTGCCTGGGCAGCAGTCGTCCAGGTTGTAGCACCCCAGCTCGGCCAGTTGTTCTGCCAGCTGCCGGTAATCGTCTTCCACTGCGCGGTCGTACTGTACACGCCAACGGTTCCGACGCCGTTAGCCACGAGTGCATCGTTTTCACCTTGTAAGCTGTTCTGGTTCTGCACGGTGTTTTTATTCCAGGTATTGATAGTTTCAACGTCCAGCCACCAGGTTGCGCTACTCACGCCTGCAGTTTTTGCCGCGTTATACGCATAGAGACCTGCGTTGTAGCCGTAGTTATATGCCAGACAGTTACTATCCCCTTTAGTACAAGTACGTGGCGTTGTTGCACTGATGTGACTCGACTTGTTATCCCAGCCGGTGTTCACATACAGGCTTAGGTTCAGCGGGAAATCTTTCACCTGTTGCGTGAAACATGGATTTGTCGAATAGCCGGTGCCATCGGACACGCCGACGATACCGAAGCTTTCAGTACCTACGGTGGCGCTACAATTCGGCCAGCCGATATCGACACCGGTTGAACCGGAGACGTACTGACCCTGGGCGGCAGCCATACCGGTCATGAAGCATATTGTTGCGAATACGGTGCCAAGCGAGAGAACAATCTTTTTCATAACCATACGTCCTTATGCTTATCTTATATTTGAAGTATACCCTACTCTTTGCTTTGCTATTACCGCACGCTAATTACTCGCCCGTTGTTCGGCGACTTGAGCCCAGCGTGCTTTTGCTTCACGGCGGACCATGGTTAGTACTTCGTCAGATTACTTCTACCAAACTGTCGAATTCTGGAGATAAGTGATGCACTTGACGTCTGTGCAACATTCGCAAGAAATATCTGGTGGCCGCTGATTGCCAAAACGTAAGCGTTTTTGGCTTACCTATGCTTTTACCAGTTCGTACGAGTGGCGAATCAGGTCCTGGACTTCTTCCCAGGTCAGCTGACCAGTGAGTACCAAGGTGTTCCAGTGCTTCTTGTTCAGGTGATATCCTGGCATGACACTCTCGTAACGTTCACGCAATGTTGTAGCGAGCAACGGGTCACATTTGAGACTGACACGCAGTGGGTTGCTCTGCTCTTCAATGAGTGCAAACATCTTGTCACCAAGCTTGTATACAGCGACACCTTTCCCAAACGGATAATCCAGTTTGGCATTCGGCATACTCAGGATGTAGTCTTCGACTGTTTTATGATCCATAGTTATCTAGTAAGAATAGTAGCAAACAATTATTTATGCGTCAGCTGTTCGGCGATGAAACGGAGCTACCAGTACCGCCAACAATCGCGCTAAAGACAATATATAGAATAAGGCAAACGTCACCGGTAAGCCAAGTATATATCCGGCCTTCTGCCAGATATTGAACCTGCCCTCCTCATTAATAGCAATTGCCAGGAATACACTGAGGCCCACGACGCACAGCAGCAGCAATGTCAATTCATGCAGGTATAACGCGACATACAAAAAGTACCCAATGAGCAATGGACCGGTCAGCGCAACGATCGCTGAGCAATAAATATATCCGTGTTTTAGCCACGACCGGTCACTCGGGTACATGTCTCGTAGTAAGTGAACATACGCCCGGTAGCTTCTCCCAAATATTTTTCGGTATGAAGCAAGCGCCGGAATGCCAACCGTAACATCATGGGCATAACGAACAGTAAGGCGCCCACTATCTCTCTTGTGTAGGTACGCGCTACGCCGATAGAGTGTCATGCGCCGAACCGTGACCAAAAGGCCCGTCGCACTCAAAAACTTATCTGAACGCTGTGAAAGTATGGCAAAGTAGCGCTCAAATAAACCAATGACACTGGCGCGAGATTCAATGTATCGATTCACATTGAGTGCATCCATCGCCGCATCGTGTGCAAAATGGAGTACGGCATTCCTCATCGCATTAGGGTCGACATAACCACCGGCGGGTATCTCCAAGACCAGTTCCCCGCTCCCGTAGTGTTTGACCGCACGCTTCAGTGCACGCTTACCTCCCTCGTGTTCTTTTTGCGTTATAAGGCGGATCGATCGTTTTGGATGCTGTTCGATATATCCCTTCACCACGGCTTTCGTATAATCCTCTGATCCGAGGTCAACTACCAGCATCTCCACGTTCCGGTAGCTGCTCGTAAGCACGCTGTTGAGTGTATACATAATACTGTCAGCGTCGTTGTACGCTGACACGACAGCCGATATAAGCGGACGTGCACGGTACTTCAGTGCATGGGGATGTTTTTTATATGTGCGTATCATCCGCACACTTTGCGCGTCATACAAAAGTATGCCGGCAATATGCGCCAGTGTCAGTACGCAGCCCGCTACGCCAGCGACAATCATCATCGGTAAAATTATCTGATCAATACTCACTGTATATTAATATATCACTAACATACATATGACAAATTATAAATATTATTATATACACAAGCATTTTGGCGTATGTTCTCATGCATAGATAAACAAGTGACTAATCTTATTCGTTACACTTAGTGTTCTAATCTGACTGTTCTAGTGCTTGTAAGGTTTTAGATACACGTTGTAGCTGCAGCGCGTAGGCTGCAAGCTGCTTCGTTTTCTGGGGATCAGCTAGATCAGGTGAATCACTGATATATTGTGCAACGTCTGCGTATGTTTCGGCGGTGCCGAGTGCAGTAATTGCGCGGTAGTATGGCTCGAGCGCACGGTGCCGTTTGAAGTCAGTATATCCGGCCCTACGTTTCGGCAGGTGTGCTTTAGCAACTTCTTGCGCACGCGAAGGATCAAGCTTCATAAGCCGATCGAGGAGCTGCTCCGTTTGCGCATGTTGCAACCTGATACGGTTATTTAACAGTTGTCCCGCTTCCCCCGCCTCATGCACCGCGTCTGATAGCACCTCGAACCTCGATGCAATGGCATCGGGGTCCCAACCCGCTAACGTCAACGCTGTTTCTTGTAGCTCAACAAGTGGCGAAGTTGGATCTTCTGCTACCGCCACTTCAAGCTGCGTGGTACGGATAATTTGGTCCGTACTTGCCTGGATCCAGATCGTAAAATAGCTATCGAGCTGTGTTTGGGGATTGGTAATACTTGCAAGCATTGTACTGCACGCTTCAAGGTTGTCTTTTCTGAAAAATTGCAGCGCTGCCATGGCACGCATACCATCTGCTCGGCCTTCAGCTTGCAGCACTATTTGACTTTGTATGCCCTCACTTAAGTTGCCTTGGTCATCCACTGAATGGAGCTCTTTATACTCTGCGTCAAGCGAGTTGACTACTGCCCTTTTCCACTCCGCAATCTCTCGTGATACGACTTCTGGCGTACTATTACCCCAAATCATGGTGGCAACCGCAAATTCACCGCTTGAGTGCTCCATCGTTTGTCGCTGGGAAAAGTCAGTACTCGCCCTTTCATGAAGTCGGGTCTTTGCAACTTCTTGAAGCTGTTCATTTAAATAGTACAGATCCTCAGGATGGGCGTGCATAAACGCATCATCTGCCAGCAGTGCTTCGGCCATCGTACCTAGCTGCCGATAATTCTCAAACGACTGATTACTGCGATAAGTACCTATCATGTGATATCTATCGAGTAACTTGGCTTTTAGGTCCGGAGAGGCAGCATGCTCCAAGACTTCCGATATGGTAGTTCGTAGGTATTCATCACTGAAGCCTTCCTGCTGTGCAAGTGTTCTAAGGTGTGCCTGGAGTTGTTGAGATGCTGCCTCGTTACCGCCTTCCTCCGCAACATTCTTGAGCGCTTCAAAGTTGACCGACCACCTGCCTTCTGTACCTTCAATATATCGGTCAACGTATGTTTCAGACGGCAGGCCATGCCGAATGCATTCTTCGGTCGCCCGGATGAGTGCCGCACCCCTGGCTGCAGCATCTTGCACGAGACCACCTTTCTCTTCAGCCACCAATTGTTCGCGTTCAAGCAAACCGCGTAAATTTTGTTCGCTTTCAACATCACCGAGACTTAATCCATCAAAGTAGGCAGTCGCCAGCGCCCGGTTAGTTTGCGTATATTCAAGTGATTGCGAGCCGTTATCCGGTTGTTTTTGCAGCTCTCTCTGTACCGCACGCACGCTGTCTAAGTCGTCTTGTTCATATGCAAAGCGGGAAACGTCCGCCAGGGCTTGTGGATACGAAACGCCCCGCCTATTTGGCACATCGAGTAATTCAATTGCCTTCGCCTCAGTCCGCTGGCTTATTTCTCTAACTTTCTCAGCTTCACTGGTAGCATTGGCTGCTTCAGCGACATGCACCCGCGATCGTTCACGCAAGGTAGCCAAGGGATCGGCTGGTGTATCGATACGTTCAGCAGCAACAGCACTTGCCGGGCTATCATGTTCTCCACTAGAGCCATCACTTAATGCTTCCTCTAAATAATCAAATAAATCAGGCTCACCCTGAGCCCTATCAGGGTCATCTGCATCAGCATCTTCGCCAAACGGTTCATCCCCGACTTCTCCGCTTAAGACCCTACCACTGTCCCCCGCTGAAACGCCCTGTTCTCGTTCCACGGCCTCAGCGAAATACGCTGCTGCACCACCAACTTCGGTAATACCTGCTAAGTACGTATCAAAATCGGCAAAGAGTTGCTCACTACGGCTATCACCTGTTCCAAACTCCGGGTCAGGCGGATCTGAGCTTTCGTAGTTGCTCGCCATGAGTAGATTATACACCACACTACTTGAATGTACTCACGTATTATGTGGTAATACTATTTACTTTACTCTACGGCTGTATCTGGCACTTCTTGTTTGCATAATCCGGACAAATTCTTAAATCGGCAAAGGCTTCCGTAATGCATCGCCATCATACCCAAGGTCGGAAAGCGCGTATCCTGAAAACCTTCGTGCTCAGATGGTGGGCTGAATGCCCATTGCCGAGCCAACACCACTTCGTCAGCATCCCTGAGCTGTACCAATGGGCATACCTCGCCACACGTTACTGCGTCAAATCTTTCTGCACTCACTAATTTTCATAATAAGTCATCGACTGACATAGCCGCAACCGCAGTAACCCAGCAAATACGTATGGATTATTGAGTAGAGAATCGGTCATATACTACAACTAGAGACTGAAAATTAGATAAAACACTGTATATAAATTAATTGCTACATATACATCTTCTGTATATAGTATGGCTTTTAATAAATTTGGAAGTTTTTTATAAGCGATGAATATCCTGCAACTAAAATCTAGTCCTTTTCTAGTCATCTGGTACCTATTTCTCGCCTTCTTCGCCATTGTTTTACTTTTACATTTGTTCTTTTTTATACTGACTAAAGTTACTGATCGACGGATCAATCACCTCACTAATAAAGCCCCTAAGGCATAGTCGGCCAATGAATAGCGCTAAACGCACTATGCTTATATTGGGGCGCCTAAGCCTTTTCTCACTTTGCGGCCTCGCTAGTGCATATATTCTAGCTTCTGGCTATGAGTCCATTTACAATCGGCCTCTTCCATTCGTACGCACGATTGCCGCCGTCAACCTTAGCGCTTTTACGCATGTATATCAATTCAACACCGTGTCTGCCACGCCAAAGCCCACGTACTACGGCGATTTCGGCAAGCCGGTAACATTGAAACTACCCGCCGACTCTTTACGCCTCAATATTGTGAGTGCCCTCGCTGATGGTTCTTCGTGGCTTGCTCGGCCAAGTACATTACAGCTCCTTATCCCTAAACCGCCAAGAAATGGAAATATTGGGGTTGCATTTCTCTACTGTCGTAGCGGCTTCCGAACAATCAATGCAGGTAACTTACCAAGTTCAGGGCAAAATATCTTTATCGACACCGACCAGAACTGGCGCTATGTATATAAAGTAGTAGCCGCTCACGCATTTAGTGCCGCTGAGCCCTATGTTCCTAGCGATAATGGCAGTACTGGATTGTTACTGATTGACTGCTACGACCAAAGTAACAGTAGCAACATCATTGTTGAGGCAGACTTATTATCCGTCCAAGGGATTGAAACATGACCAATACCGAGCTCTTTACTCTGTTTCGTAATATGACGATCTTCCTTGCTACTATTATGTTGATAAAATATTTTATCTTTTTAGTCCTTGCCTCTTACTTCCCCTACCGTGTCAAACGCCGCGAGCTTAAGCTCCTAAAGCAAGAGTTTAAACAGCATGGAGCTATTAGTCCTTACAAACCAAAAGTTTCAGTTATTATACCCGCCTGGAACGAAGAGATTGGAGTCCTAAAAACTGTACGTTCCGTACTCAAAAATGACTATGTATTAAGCGAGATTATCATAGTCAATGATGGCTCAACTGATCAGACTAAAGAAAGAGTTAACACATTTATCGACGAATATAACAAATACTTAGCCAGTACGGAGGCTAGGCGACCAGCGCACCCAATCCGCATATATTCAGTCCCAAATGGCGGCAAAGGCAAGGCGCTCAACCACGGAATTAGGGAGGCGCGTGGTGAAATTATCCTCACCATTGACGCTGATTCCGTCCTTGCCCCGAACGCAATTACAAATCTGGTTAAATATTTCCGAGATAAACGAGTGTCTGCTGTTGTCGGACAAGTGCGTATCGGCAATACAAACGGCCGTATCATCGGCCGTATGCAACAGCTCGAATATCTTTTCGGTTTCTACTTTAAGCGCGCCCATTGCGTACTAGGAGCAGAATACATATATGGCGGTGCCTGCGCCGCTTTTCGGAAAAACGCAACGTTCGACTATTTTGGTCATTTTGATGAGGTGAACAAGACCGAAGATATTGAAATGTCCATGCGAACAAAGTTTCATGGTCTAAAATCTTGCTACGCCGAAGACGTCATTTGCTATACCGAGGGCGCGAGTAACTACTTTGGGCTCATCAATCAACGCTTGCGCTGGAAAAAAGGCCGCTTTGAAACGTTCCTTGTTTACCGACGGATGTTCTTTTCATTTGATAGACACCATAACAAACCACTCAGTTGGTTTATCCTTCCCTACGCGTTATTCTCTGAGCTGCAACTCTTGCTCGAGCCAATTGGCGCTACTCTACTTATCACCTACAGCATCATATCCGGTGAGTACATATCCCTCGCACTGAGTATGCTATTTGTTGGCATCTCATATTTTATAGTTTCACTTTTCAATACCAATATGTCGCTTCGCCAGAGAATTGGACTTATATTCTTATGGCCCATTACCTGGCCCCTTTTCTACCTTCTAGTATGGATCGAGTTCCAGGCTTTGGTCAGAAGTTTTCATATGGTGATGCGCGATGACAAACTCGAGTGGCAGCGATGGCAACGCGAAGGAATTAATACTACTCCATGAAACATCGCCACATCTTGTTTATTAATATTGTATTTGCCTGTCTGCTCATATTCTCGGCTGGCACCGTATATGAATACATGACTGGCGTTAAGCCATTGGACATATTCAGTAAATTCCATAGCCAGAAGCAGCTTAATGTATCTACGGATACATGTAGTTCCGAAAAACCGCTCCCCCTTAAGGACACTCAAAATATACAGCTCGAAAAACTAAATATTTACCAAGGCGCGTGTCACTCATACGTGACAGGTACCATGATGACATTTGTCGGTATTCCTATGTCGACCCAGGATGCCATAAGTGAGGCTAATCAAATCGCTGCTACACTTAAGACTTTTAATCAGAATAAGGTTCGCCCACTTGTAATCGCAGAACCTACAGACTATACCACCAGCGTTAACCTTGACTTCGGACTATTTGCACAAGGAGCGTACACCAGCTACCTCAACACTATGTTCACTACCATGCAAAGCGATGGTGTATCAGCCAACGAAATGGGTATTTGGAATCCTTTCCCTGAAGCAAACCTACCTTACTGGAATAATAACCAACCCCAGTACTTCGCACCCGATGTGAACACATACGTCAGCACGTTAGAGAAATATTATCCCGGTGCACAAACCAGCATTATGCTTAATGCAGCTACGTACGCTCCGACCGACTTTAACTGGCAAAATGGCAACTACGAAAGTCTTTTGCCATATGTCAAAGGGATCACACCACACTCGATTACCTATGCCGGGCTTGAAGGTTTCCCATGGGTGCCGCCAAACGGTGGATCAGGACCTATCCTCAATGCGGCAGAGTTTCTCAATCCATCAATAATCTCTGAAACCGCAGATTACCTCGGTACTAAAAACATTTGGCTTAATACCGGCACGTTCTCAACCAAATACGCACTTGACCCCTCTCAAGAAGCATTTGTTTCCCCCGAGGTACGTCAATCTATCTTAACCACCATCGACCAACAAGCGCTCAGCCTCAAAAAACAAGGTTACAAAGTTACTATCAATATGTTTGCACAAGATAAAACTAAAACCTCGGAAGAGACAGACTGGTCATATTGGCCTAATAACGACCCTTTCAGTTCCCCAGCTGCTCCTGTCCTTACAAGTTTTATACAAAAGCTTAACCAACAAAATATCGATTTCTGGCTGTACGACCAATAGTTGACCTAGTTAGTGCCGTTTCGTTGTAGACCAACGACGAAATTGGTTCTTAAATTCGTTCAAATTAAATACAGCATCTAACTTTAAGAAAACCGCTGAGCCTGCTGATTTAGCGTAAGACTACGTCGTCAGAACCCGTGCAAATGTATAATTTCTGGCCACTATTGGCCATGCTTTTACTCCTGTTTTCGGCGCTCAGCGACTACCTGACATTAGCCGGTAATCATGAAAAAGGTTCCGCGCACGGTACCTTTTTACTACTTTTCTACCCTGTTATATTCACGAATTTGGTTGTACCACTCTACTACGTAGAGAAGTTCTGTGGAATAATGAAGTGAGAGAAATGACGAAAACTGATAAACGAAAACTCACGAAACAGCAGGTAGCAATAATAAAACTATTGTATGCACTTAGATTCAGTACAACTGAATCAATGCGAACAGCCCTAGAGGATACAGTAAGTATACGGGCGATCAGAAAAAGACTAACGGTTTTATGTGAGCGAGGATATGTTTGTAAACGTTCGGCTGAAGGTATAGGTCAGTCTGCATATTACTGCCTTGATAAATTAGGTATCGAGTACTTACGCCAGGTAGACGGCTACAACCCGCTGGCGCTCCGCAATATTCGCCATGACGTACAGGCAAGCAACCGCTTCGCCCGCCATTGTGTCGGCGTGTTCGATGCGGCAAATGAAATACAGAATCACTTTGGCAGCCAGTGCCATATCCAAACCCGCAGCTCGTTCTACGGGAATGAGGATTATCCGAACCCGTTACCCGACGCATACGTTCGCGTTAATGACGCAAATGGTGACATAAATAAACAGTTTCTATTCGAATATGTTGACAATACTAAGCCCCATCGAATTTGGAAGCAACGCATCGAAAGTCTTGTTAAATACTTGGAAGAAGGCGAATGGTGTATAACCGACAAAGACCCTGCGCTGCTATTCATTTGCTCTACTGCGCGGATTGAGCGATACGTTCAGCACTGGCTCCCGCAGATTATTGAAGATAACTACGCAGAGGACATCCAGGTATTCACGGCAACCGTAGAGTCAGCCACCTTAGCGATTACAGGAATTGCTGAATCAAAGGCTCAGGTAATGCATCCGGATTCTGATGAAAGCTCCCGCCCATTAGTCTGGACCGGCTACTAATATTTTTCGGCTTTAAGCGCAGGGCTTTTGTCTTACAATCTTGTGGCTCTCTTGGGTAATTATAATATATAATACTTGTCAATCTGTAAATATTATGTAATAATGTCGTCAAACCAACAGCCTATTTAAGACGCATAAAATTTATCAACTATACCTGAGGGACGTACTACCCGTGACTGTTAATGGTCTGAATTTGCAATTGTCTCGGCGCGGTCTAGCGCTTGTATTAGTGCCCCTAGCGATAGTGATTGTGCTTTCTCTTGGCTTTGGCCTTCACCAACAGATTAAAAACCAACTCAATGCCTGGAAGTTATTACCCGAGCCGGAAAAACTAACAGAGCTCTACTTCACCAATCCGAATAACCTACCGACCGCTTACGCCCCTGGTCAGCAACAAACTGTCCGCTTCACTACCCACAACATCGAGTATCAAACCGAAATCTATAGTTACAAAATCATAGAACAAAGCCAAGACGGCAGCCAGAGTCAGCTGCTAAGCTCAGGAGAGTACACTCTGCAGCAAAATCGATACCAAGTTCAAAATGTCGGTATCACGCCCGTAGACCTAGGCACCAAAGCCGAAATTATCATCGAACTTCCTACCGTTAACGAAAACATCAGCTATTTGGTCAATAGGTCGGGAGCCTAAAGAATATGCAGAAGCAACTAGTCACGGTCGTAATCCCCTGCCACAACGAGGCAAAGAGTATCAGAAAAGTTATTCAAGACTTTCACAAAAGTGAACTCACGAAAAACTCTTTCGACTTTGACATTCTCGTTGTCGACAACAATTCTTCTGACAACACCACTGAAGTCGCAATGAAGGCTGGCGCCCGTGTTATCAAGGAATCCAAAAAAGGCAAAGGCAACGCCATGCGGACTGGCTTTGAAAATATCGCACCGAATGCCAAGTTTGTCGTCATGCTCGATGGCGATGATACTTATCGGCCCGAAGAGGTCTTACGCCTGCTTGAGCCCCTGCACCACAAGTTCTGCGACGTTGTTGTCGGCTCACGCCTCGGTGGCAAGATTTACGGTGACAGCATGGATAACCTCAACCGCGCTGGAAACTGGGGTTTCACTCACCTCACCCGCTTCTTCTACCAAGTAAACGTTACAGATGTACTCAGCGGCTATTTCGCCTGGAAGCGAGAAGCCATAGATAAACTCGCCCCGCACCTTCGCTCACAAGGCTTCGCCATAGAAATGGAGATGCTCACCAAAATGGCACGTATGGGCTTGGAAGTATACTCTGTCCCGATTAGCTACAACCAACGCGCTGGAGAATCCAACCTTCGCCCATTTTATGACGGCTATCGTATCCTCCGCATGCTCACCGTGAACCTGAATTGGTCACCGAAAGATGCTGCTGTTAAAGAAATAGCGGAAGTACCGGTAGAATCATGAAAATCGTATACGTTTCTGATGCTATCTACCCATACAACAAAGGCGGCAAAGAAAAACGCCTTTTTGAAATATCTACCCATCTTGCCGCATTGGGTCATGACGTACACATCTACACCATGCACTGGTGGCAAGGCAAAAGAAAAGAACGAACTGAGCACGGCGTATATCTTCATGCAATTTCCAAGAAGTATGAAATGTACCACGGCAACCGACGCAGTATTAAAGAGGGCATCATGTTTGCCCTAGCTTGCTTCAAGCTATTCACGGTTAAATTTGACGTTATCGACGTCGACCATATGCCGTTTTTCCCCGTTATAACTGCCTGGGTGGTTTGCATTCTGACATTACGACATAAGAAATTCTTCGGCACCTGGCACGAAGCACTATCCAAACAAGATTGGATTGACTACATGGGCAAAAGCGGTCTTATAGCTGCAGGTATTGAACGCTTCAGCACGAAGCTCCCCTATCGGATCTCTGCTGCCTCCACACAAACAACTCGGCAACTGGCCACATATCACCACAGGGAAAAACGAGTTGAGCTTATTACTAACGGCATAGACACCAAACTTCTGAATCGGGTTAAACCTGCCGATGTACACTGTGATGTTTTGTATGTCGGTCGTCTAGTGAAGGGCAAGAATATCGATGTACTTATCCGCGCCATGGTGGTCGTAGTGAAGCAAAATCCCGATATCCGATGCACTATCGTCGGTCATGGTATCGAAAAGGTTAGCCTTGAAAAGCTAGTTACAAAGCTTAAGCTCACAAAGTATGTCACTATTATGGATCCACTGCCAGAGGCTACGGAAGTGTATGCCTACATGAAGCGCGCAAAAGTATATGTGCTCCCTTCCATACGTGAAGGCTTCGGCATTGTTGCGCTTGAAGCGTTAGGTTGCGGTACACCTGTTATTACTGTCGACGCCCCGGCGAATGCGGCCAAAGATCTTATTGAAGATGGTGTTACCGGATCAGTCGTAGCGCTCAACTCACAGGCAATTGCGAAAGCGATTGAGCTGTGGACTTCAGTAGAGTCCAAACATGCAATTGCCAAAGAAGTATCAGACTACGCCTGGGAGAAGATTGCTACCAGACAAGTTGAGG
>Ga0206826_1020_pt1 | contig 32170 bp, 25 predicted proteins | sample Alteio_BWOrgCont_80_FD_152636 | JGI IMG/M metagenome (GOLD analysis project Ga0206826, IMG submission 152636) | Enriched cells from forest soil in Barre Woods Harvard Forest LTER site, Petersham, Massachusetts, United States -... | ecosystem: Environmental > Terrestrial > Soil > Temperate forest >... | reverse complement strand
CTCGCTGCCGGTGAACGGGCTCTGGGATCCGGGAAGAGAGATGGAAGGTACAGGGGCGGAATTCTGAGCCCAAAGGCCGCCGAGGCCCGAGAGTAGAACCAGGGTGACGGCAACAAATCTGTTTGTATGAGGCAAGAAGAGGGGCATTTTCGGCTGTGAAAAAGTCCCATTATAAAGGAAGTCTTCGGGTCGACCTTTCTCGGTCATAGCATATCGTGCACCTATTGATTCGCTTAGGACGCCCGGCGATGCAAAAACCCCGCTGGCTGCCGGTAGAAACGGGATGCTGCCGAGAGCGTTTGGGATTGCTGAATGGATCGATCATTGCCCATTGCCATTTGCGACCGCCACTGCAACTGGCTATGAGAATTCTCTGGCAACCGATTACTTTCGACACTTCCGCTCCGCGCTACCTGCCGATAGAGTACAGGAAAGTCAGGTCCTTCCCTATGCGTCGAAGGGAGTGCTCATTGGTTGCACTGTCGCTGTGTAGGGTTGCATGCACGAACGCGGGCGGGACGTATGCTTTGACGCTGCTCGAGAGGAACCAGGGAGATTGTTTTCAACTGATTTTCGAACTGAAATAACTGCAAGCGCCAAGGAAAGATCCTCTTCGCCTCATGTCTGTCTCTACCCCGAAACCCGCTACCAGCCGAGCCGACCGGCGCCGGAGAAGGTATCCGAGATACGCAGCTGATTTCCGAGTGACCGTGAGCCACCTTTTTGGGGATAAGTACCTGAAGCTGGAGGGACACTGCAGGGATCTGTCTGAAGCCGGAATCGGAATACTGTTGGCGTCAGACCTGGATGGTGGCGAGGTGACGGGATTGAGCTTCCTGCTTCCGGGATCAGCGGTTGCGTGGGAAGTGAGGGCGGTGGTCCGCTACCGCCGCCTGTACCAGTACGGGTTCGAATTCTTGTCTCTCACTGGTGCGCAGCAAGAAGCGTTGAAGAATTACGTCAAGAACCTGAAACCGATGGACTAAACCCTTCCCGGATAAAGGTGCGCACCTGCTCCCCCCCGCTCGGCCGCTTCTGGATGGGCATGTTGGGAGATGACTTCCGTCATCTTGTGGACGGGTGACCTGTGGTTCAAGCTGATACCGGGGACGCGTTCGCGCGGACGAGTGGAAGTGCTATTTCTATGAGTAACTCCAAGCCTAACGCAGGGGCGGGAACAGACTGGACAGGGCTATTGGCCGATCCGGACCTGTCGCGAAACCTGGGGAAGCTGCTGCAGACCTATCGCGAGGCTCCGCCGGAACGCCGGGAAGAGGCTCTGCTGGCGGCCATGCGCGAGATCAAACAGGCAGCTTCCAGCGCGAGTGCCGCAGCAACTTCAACCACCAAGGCGGCTCCTGCACCCCAGCCTTTGCCCACTCCGGCTTCAGCTACTCCTCCGTTTGAGCCTGATATCTTCAGCTCGAACCGGGGGCAGGACCGGCGACGGCATCCTAGAATCAAGTGTTTCGTGGCGGTAGAACTGCGGGTCGATGATTCCGAGGCTCCAGTCTGGGGTAACCTTTCTAACACGAGCATGGGCGGATGCCAGGTGGAGACCGTCGCCCACATCAGCGGCGGCGCCAAAGTGGAAATCGGACTTTGGGTATCGAGCGGCAAGATTTGGGTAAAAGGTCTTGCGCTGAGTGGGGTAGTCATTCGCAGTGCGCCGGCGGGCGGAGTGCGCATCCGCTTCGCGGGAATGGAACTCGCCGAAAAAGAGAATCTCCGGCAGTTCCTCAAGTACGTTCAGGAAACCACTCGAGCATCGAACAGCGAAAGCAGCTACCTGCAACTGCTGAAATAGGCTGAGATTGCTCTCGTTCGGGTTGCCGCAATTTCAGAACCCTTCTTTATATTATAGAAAGTCGTATTAAACTCTCGTTAAACTCTCACCAAATTTTCACAGATCCCGCGACATTGGCCGCCAAGAAATTGGTACACTCCTTGCGTAGGTGAAACCCTTTCTGGCCTGGGAACTCTAATTAATCAGACAGTGGGCGAGCTAGCGAGCCGAACTGTCCCTGGAAGGAGCGCGCATCGCTATGGCAGTGAGTGAACAAGCGGTGGTGACCGGCAAGCAACTGGACGAGCTATCCATCAACACGATCCGCACCCTGGCGATTGACGCGGTGCAGCAGGCCAACAGCGGACATCCCGGTGCGCCGATGGGCCTTGCCCCGGTCGCCTATTGCTTGTGGCAGGAATTTTTGCGTTACGACCCGGAGGATCCGAAGTGGCTGAACCGCGACCGGTTCGTGCTATCGAACGGCCACGCTTCCATGTTGCTCTACGCCATTCTCTATCTCGCGGGCGTGCGAGAGGTAAACAAAGATGGGGAGGTTTTGAAAGAACTGGCAGTTCCCCTGGAGGAGATCAAGCGCTTCCGGCAGTTGGGAAGCCGGACTCCGGGACATCCTGAATCGCACCTTACTACCGGAGTTGAGGTCACTACGGGGCCGCTGGGGCAGGGCGTGGGAAACAGCGTGGGGATGGCGATTGCGAGCCGGTGGCTGGCAGCAAATTTCAATCGTCCGGGCTTTGAGGTGTTTGACTTCAACGTTTACACCATGTGTTCGGACGGCGACTTGATGGAGGGCATTGGCGGCGAAGCGGCGTCGCTGGCGGGGCATTTGAAGCTTTCGAATCTGTGCTGGATGTATGACCACAACGGCATCACGCTGGATGGTCCGGCGGATTGGTCGTTCAGTGAGGACGTGGCGACGCGGTTTGTGGGCTACGGATGGAACGTGACGCGCGTGGCTGACGCCAACGATCTGGAGATGCTGGCCCGGGCTTTTGAAACCTTCCAGAAGACTACCGATCGTCCCACTCTGATCATCATCGACAGCCACATCGGCTATGGATCACCGCACAAGCATGACAGCAATGCGGCTCACGGAGAGCCGCTAGGTGAAGAGGAAGTGCGGCTGACGAAGAAGTTTTACGGCTGGCCGGAGGATGCGAAGTTTCTGGTGCCGGAGGGCGTGCGCGAACATTTCCGGGATGGAGTTGGAAAGCGCGGGGGGGATGCGCGGGAACGCTGGGCGCAGATGTATGCCGGGTACTCGCAAAAGTATCCGGAACTGGCTGATCGGTTGCATCGCATGCAACGGCGCGAGCTTCCGGACGAATGGGATAAGAACCTACCGACATTCCCGGCGGACCCGAAGGGAATTGCTACGCGCGAGAGTTCAGGGAAGGTGCTGAATACGCTGGCGCAGAACATTCCGTGGCTGATCGGCGGCTCGGCCGACCTGGCTACTTCGAACAAGACGACCCTGACGTTTGCTGGCGCGGGCGATTTTCAGCCTGGCGAGTATGCGGGCCGCAATCTGCACTTTGGAGTGCGCGAGCACGTAATGGGCGCGAGCGTGAACGGGCTCACGGTGTCGGGAATCCGGGCATTCGGTGCGACTTTCTTTAATTTCAGTGACTACATGAGGGCCAGTATCCGGCTTTCCGCGCTGATGGAGATTCCTTCCATTTTCATTTATACCCACGATTCGATTGGCCTGGGAGAAGACGGGCCCACGCATCAACCGATTGAACAACTGGCGTCGTTGCGTGCGATGCCGAACTTAATAGTGCTGCGCCCTGGCGATGCGAATGAAGTGACGGAAGCATGGAAGATCATTGCTAAGTTGCAACACCAACCCGTGGCATTGGTGCTGACGCGGCAGGCGCTTCCCACTTTTGACCGCACGAAGTATGCCGCGGCGTCGGGCACGGCAAGAGGGGCGTACGTTCTCGCCGATGCGCCAGGCGGCAAGCCGGATGTGATTCTGATGGGCACGGGCAGCGAAGTTTCGTTGTGCGTCGAGGCCTACGAGAGGCTCAAAGAAGAGGGCGTTGCGGCGCGGGTGGTGAGCATGCCCTCGTGGGAAATCTTTGAGCAGCAGGATGCGCCCTACAAAGAAAGTGTTCTACCCTCTTCAGTGACGGCGCGGGTTTCGGTAGAGATGGCGGCCACTTTTGGCTGGGAGCGGTATGTCGGATTGAAGGGACGAAAGATCGGCATGCACCGGTTCGGAGCTTCGGCGCCCTTGAAAGACTTGTTGAAGTTTTTCGGATTCACCGCGGACGCGGTGGTTGCGGAAGCACGCAAGGCGATGACAGAAAAGTAGCGGCAGCTTTGGTACTTGCTCAATTCGCCCGCACGAGACGGAAAAGTCGTCGGGCTTTCGTTCGACTGACGGCCCCTTCGGCTGCGCTTAAAGCAGGCTAAGGAGGGCTGTCCCCACAATCAAGATGAAAGTCCCACATCGAAGGAGAAATCATCATGCAACCAACGGGAATTCTGGAAACATCCAAAGCTAACCCTCTGAAGGCGCTACTCGGCTATGGGCAGTCGATGTGGCTTGACTACATTCGCCGCGATTTGATCACGAGCGGAACTTTAAAGACGATGATTGCTGACGACGGTTTGCGCGGGATGACTTCGAATCCAGCCATTTTTGAGAAGGCGATCGCCGAAAGCTCGCTGTACGACGATATCTTGAAGTCGCTGGCTTCGCGCAGTGATCTCGACACGAAGGCTCGCTACGAACAGATTGCGATCCGCGACATTCAGGGTGCTGCCGATGTGCTGCGGCCGGTTTATGACAGTTCGAAGTTCCGGGATGGATACGTCAGCCTGGAGGTTTCTCCGCTGCTGGCGCTGAAAACCCAGGAGACGGTCGACGAAGCTCGCCGGTTGTGGAAGGCGGTGAATCGCGAGAACGTGATGATCAAGATTCCTGGGACGGCGGAGGGACTTCCTGCGATCCGCCAGGCGATTGGCGAAGGCATCAACGTCAACGTGACCCTGTTGTTCGCGCAGGAAGTGTACGAGAAGGTTGCGGAAGCTCATATCGCCGGGCTTGAGGATCTGGCAAAGCGTGGCGGCAATTTGAAGAAGATCGGGGGCGTGGCCAGCTTTTTTATCAGCCGCATTGACACGCTGGTGGATTCGATCATCGATGGCAAACTGAAAACTACTACCGACCTGCAACAGCAGGCGTTGCTGAAGAGCTTGCTGGGGAAAGTTGCGATTGCCAATGGGAAGTTGACGTACCAGCGCTACCAGCGCATCTTCAGTGGGCCGCGATGGCAGGCTCTGGCGGCGCAGGGAGCGCAGACGCAACGGGTTTTGTGGGCGAGCACGAGCACGAAGAATCCCGCTTATCGGGATGTTATGTACGTTGAGGAACTGATTGGGCCGGACACCGTGAACACTATGCCTCCCGCGACGATCGATGCATTCCGCGATCACGGGAAGTTGCGCAACAGCCTTACCGAAGACGTGCCCGGTGCACAGAAGGTGATGGACGACCTGGCGAAGACCGGCATTTCGATTAAGGAAGTCACTACGAAGCTGACGGATGATGGTGTGAAACTGTTTGCGGACGCATTCCACAAACTGCTGGCTGCGGTGGAGAAGAGCACTCAACTCAAAGGAAAGACCGCTTGAACAGCCTGGAAACGATCAGCATAAAAACTTCGCTTCCAGAAAATCTGGCAGCGTCGGTGAAGACCAACATCGCCGATTGGAAGGCGGGCGGGAAGATGCAACGCCTTTGGCGGCGCGACCCGACGCTCTGGACCGGCGAAGACGAGGCCGACTGGCTGGGATGGCTGGACATTATCGAAGACCAGATCGCGCATCCGATCCAGTTGCGGGGTTTGGCAAAAGAAGTCTGGAGCGCGGGCTACAAAGATATTCTTCTTCTGGGCATGGGAGGGTCGAGCCTGTGTCCGGAAGTTCTGCGCATGACGTTTGGCAAGGTTGCAGGCTACCCTGATTTGCACGTGCTTGATTCGACCGACCCTGCGCAAGTGAAGGCGTTTGAAAATAAGGTCGACATTGCCCGGACACTCTTCATTGTTTCGAGCAAGTCGGGCACCACGCTCGAACCGAACATTTTCACGCAATATTTCTTTGAACGTACGAAGCAGGCGGTGGGCGCGGATACGGCCGGGAGCCATTTCATTGCCGTCACCGATCCCGAGTCGAAACTGCAGCAGGTGGCGGAAGCGGATCGTTTCCGGCTGGTTTTTTTTGGCCAGCCATCGATCGGCGGGCGTTATTCGGCGCTTTCGAACTTCGGCATGGTTCCCGCGGCGGCAATGGGTTTGGACACAAAGAAATTTCTCGACCGCACACAAGAGATGGTGCGGGCGTGCGGACCAGCCGTGCTCCTCGAAGAGAATCCTGGCGCGATGCTCGGAATTATTCTGGGCACGGCGGCGCGGAACGGCCGCGATAAAGTTACGATCATCACTTCCCCCGACATTTCTGATCTCGGCGCCTGGCTTGAGCAATTGCTGGCCGAGTCTACCGGAAAAGCTGGAAAAGGCATTGTCCCGGTGGACCGTGAAGAACTGGGCCCACCGGAGGTCTATGGCGATGATCGCGTATTTGCCTATGTCCACACTGCGCATGGAACCGACGTGAAGCAGGACGGGAAGCTGACGGCGCTTGAAGACGCGGGGCAACCGGTCTTGCGCATCCCGATGGGTGACATCTACGATCTGGGAGCGGAGTTTTTCCGTTGGGAGATTGCTACCGCAGTTGCCGGCTCCATCATCGGCATCAATGCTTTTAACCAGCCCGACGTGGAGGCCAGCAAGATTGCGACCCGGAACTTGACGACTGCGTACGAGAAGACCGGTTCTCTGCCCGCGGAAACACCCGTGGTTGAAGATGGCGGCATCAAGCTGTTCACCGACGAGAAGAATGCCGCAGAGCTGACGCGAGGCGCCGGGGGAGACAAGTCTCTTGCCGGATATTTAAGGGCTCACTTGGGACGCATCCATCCGGGTGATTATTTTGCCCTGCTGGCATTCATTCAGATGGATGCCGCGCATCAGGAAGTTTTGCAGACGATCCGGCATGCCGTGCGGGATAAGAAGCATGTGGCCACCTGCCTGGGTTTTGGTCCTCGCTTTTTGCATTCGACCGGGCAAGCTTATAAGGGTGGACCGAATTCCGGAGTGTTTCTGCAGGTGACTTGCGACGATGCTGTGGACCTGGCGGTGCCGGAACAGAAGTACACATTTGGCGTGGTGAAAGCAGCGCAGGCTCGCGGGGATTTTCAGGTGCTGGCTGGGCGCGGGCGGCGTGCGTTGTGTGTGCATCTGCATGATGTGGACGCGGGGTTGGCGACGCTGGCGGCGGGTGTGCGAAAAGCGTTGGGATAACTTCGGTGGCGAGAAGCCGGCGGGACGCCGGCGCTACGGTTTAAGGAGTGACACATGCAATTGGGAATGGTGGGTTTGGGCAAGATGGGCGCGAACATGACGCGCCGTCTAATGCGCGGCGGACATCAACTTGTGGTGTCGGATCTGAGCGCGGATGCAGTGAAACAGCTCGCCGGCGAAGGGGCCGGTGGTTCGTCGTCGCTGGAGGACCTGGTCGGCAAAATGAAGGCGCCACGGGCAGTGTGGGTGATGGTGCCGGCGGGCGGTCCCACCGAGCAGACTGTGCAGAAGCTGGCGCAATCCATGCAGGCCGGGGATGCCATCATCGACGGCGGCAATTCGTATTTCAAAGACGACGTCCGGCGTGCGGGGCAGTTCAAGGGCAAAGGCATTCACTATCTGGACGTGGGCACCAGCGGCGGGGTCTGGGGTCTGGAGCGCGGTTACTGCATGATGATTGGCGGACCAAAAGAGGCGGTGCAGCGGCTCGATCCTATTTTCAAGACGCTGGCTCCGGGCGTAGGCGACATTCCGCGCACCCCGGGCCGGGAAAAACTTGGAGGCACGGCCGAACAAGGTTACATTCATTGCGGTCCCTCAGGCTCCGGCCACTTTGTGAAGATGGTGCATAACGGCATTGAATACGGAATCATGCAGGCTTACGCCGAGGGCTTCGACATTTTCAAGAATGCCCCCAGTAAAGACTTGCCGGAAGATATCCGCTACGATCTGAACTTGCCGGATATCGCAGAGGTTTGGCGGCGAGGCAGCGTGGTGAGTTCGTGGCTGCTCGATCTGACGGCCATGGCTTTGACGGAGAATCCGACCCTGTCGGAATATGAAGGTTACGTGCAGGATTCCGGCGAAGGGCGCTGGACGATTCAGGCGGCGCTGGAAGAAGCTGTGCCTGCGGATGTCCTGACCGCGGCGTTATACGTGCGCTTCCGCTCGCGGCAGCAGCATACGTTTGCGGAGAAAATGCTTTCTGCCATGCGGCAGAAATTCGGCGGACATATTGAGGGTGGCGAGGTTCAAAGCAGCCCCAAGAAGAAGAGCGCGTAGCCCGAACGTATTTCAGCGTGAAGATTTGAGGATGTGATCATGGCTCAATTGGCGGAACAGCCCACGGCAGCCGCACCCCGCGTCGGTAAACAGGGCGACCCTTGCGTGATGGTGATTTTTGGCGCGGCCGGCGATCTGACGGCGCGTCTGTTGATTCCCGCGCTGTACAACCTGGCGCGAGCGGACTTGCTCTCCAAGGAATTCGCGGTGCTGGGTGTGGCCCGCAAACAGATGTCGGACGAAGAATTCCGCAAGCAGATTCTGGAGGATGTGAAAGAGTACTGTGGCGATTGCGTCAACGACGCCACATGGGAAAGCTTCTCGCGCCGATTCTATTACTTCTCTGGCGATTTCAACGATGATCCGCTCTATCCGGCCATCAAAGATCGCCTTGCGAAAATCGATCAGGAGCACTCCACGCATCAAAACTTCTTCTTTTATCTGGCGACGGCTCCGAGTTTCTTTGGGCCCATTGTCGAAAAGCTCGCGGCGACTGGATTACTCGAGCAGGATAACGACCGCTGGCGCAGGGTGATCATCGAAAAACCTTTCGGGCACGACCTGGAATCAGCCAAAGCGCTCAATCAGAAACTGCTAAAGCTCGCTGCGGAAAACCAGATCTATCGCATCGACCATTATTTGGGCAAAGAGACGGTGCAGAACATCATGGCGTTCCGCTTCGCCAACGGAATCTTCGAGCCCATATGGAACCGGCGCTACATCGACCACGTACAGATCTCTGTGGCCGAAACCGTGGGCGTGGAAGGCCGGGGCAGCTATTTCGAGCACGCGGGCTCGCTGCGCGACATGGTGCCGAACCACATCATGCAGCTGATCAGCCTGACCGCGATGGAGCCGCCGATTTCGTTTGACGCTAATGCCGTGCGTGACGAACAAGCCAAGATTTTGCATGCCATCCAGCCCATCGACGATGAAGAAGTTCTCACCCGCTCGGTGCGCGGGCAGTATGGGGAGGGAATCATGGACGGAGAACGGGTGCCAGCTTACCGTTCCGAGCCCGATGTAGCGCCGGATTCGCGTACTGAGACCTACGTCGCGATGAAGCTGATGATCGACAACTGGCGCTGGGCCGACGTTCCGTTCTACCTCCGTACAGGCAAACGCATGCCGGCTCGCAATACTAACATCCTGATCCAGTTCCGCCGCGCTCCGTTTGTGCTTTTCCGCGATACTTCCGTGGAACATCTGATGCCGAACCAGTTGGTGCTGCATATTCAGCCCGAAGAAGGCATTTCGCTGCAGTTCGCGGCGAAGGTGCCCGGCCCGGTGATGCGGCTCGGCACAGTGGACATGAACTTCGAATATCAGCAATACTTCGGAAAGCAGCCCAGCACCGGCTATGAGAGGCTGCTGCACGATTGTATGATCGGCGACCAGACGCTGTTTCAACGGGCCGACATGGTAGAGGCGGGCTGGAGCGTGGTGAACCCGGTGCTCGATCTGTGGAAGGCTCTGCCGCCGCGAAATTTTCCCAATTATGCTTCCGGCACCTGGGGACCGAAAGAGGCTGACGAATTATTGGAGCGCGATGGCCGGCGCTGGAGGAACTTCGAGAAATGATACTGGCCGGCGATATTGGCGGTACCAATGCTCGACTCGCCTATTTTCAGCCCCAGAACGGCCATCTCCGGCTGGTTTCCGAGCACGTTTTTCCCAGCCGCGAATACAGCGAACTGGGTGAGATTGTTTCGAAGTTTCTCTCCGACTCTGCGACGCGGCCTGAGGCCGCTTGTTTCGGCATCGCAGGCCCCGTCCATAACGGACGCGTCGAAGTCTCGAACCTTCCTTGGGTCGTCGACCAGTCCCGTCTGGCAAAACAGATTCACCTGCCCTCCACCTTGTTGATCAATGATCTCGAAGCCAATGCGTGGGGCATTGGAGCTCTCGGAGCGCAGGATCTGGTGTCTCTTAACCGGGTAGCTGCGTCGGACGGCAACCAGGCAGTGATCGCGCCTGGAACTGGCCTGGGAGAAGCCGGGTTGTTCTGGAACGGCAGTCGGCATGAGGTGTTTGCCTGCGAGGGCGGACACGCGGATTTCGCGCCGCAAGGCGATCTGCAGATCGAACTTCTACGGTTTCTGGCGCGCCGTTACGGACATGTCAGCTACGAACGCGTGCTCTCCGGACCGGGTCTGATCAACGTTTACGAATTTCTTCGCGAAAAGGGATGTGGAATCGAATCTTCTGAATTTGCCGCCCAACTTTCTCACGGAGACGCCGCGGCGCTGATTTCCCACGCCGCCCTGGAGGGAGGGAATCCTTTGGCCGAGCGGGCGCTTGATCTGTGGGTTTCAGTTTACGGAGCCGAAGCGGGTAATCTAGCGCTTAAGACGATGGCCGTCGGAGGAATCTTTCTCGGAGGTGGAATCTCGCCGAAGATTCTTCCCAAACTTACGGGGCCGCTGTTTATGAATGCGTTTCTCGAAAAAGGCAGGCTGCGCACACTGGTCGAGAATATTCCCGTGCAAGTCATCACTAACGACAAAGCGGCTCTGCTGGGAGCGGCGCGGTGTGCCGCCGCAAAATCCAGCAACGGCCGGGTGAGGGTATCGTGACCGCGTCAGTCGAACTGCGCCGACTGACGACTCCGCAGGATCTTTTTCAGGCGACGGCTGAGGAAGTGCTGCGGGCCGCTACCCGCGCAGTCGCTGAGCGTGGGCGCTTCACCATCGCGCTTTCTGGGGGATCCACTCCGAAGAGCCTTTACACGCTAATCGCTGCGAACGCCAGTGCAACCTTACCCTGGGATCGAATGTTCTTCTTCTTTGGCGATGAACGCCATGTACCTCCGGACGATCCGGACAGCAACTATCGGATGGTTAAAGAAAGCCTGTTGTCGACGGCGGCCATTCCGCCAGCCAACGTGTTTCGCGTTCCGGCGGAGAACCCGGACGCCGATGCTGCAGCGGAGATCTATGAACAGACTCTGCGGAAATTTTTTGCCCTAGCTCCCGGCGAATTTCCTCGGTTTGATCTGATTCTGCTAGGTATTGGGCCCGATGGACACACTGCGTCGCTGTTCCCGGAAACCGCGGCGTTGCAGGAGAAAACGCGGCTGGTGGTCGCCAACTGGGTGGAAAAGCTGAATACCAGCCGGATTACTTTTACGCTGCCCGTACTCAATGCGGCGCGGTGTGTTGCCTTCCTGGTAAGTGGAATCGATAAAGCGGCGGCGCTGCACGAAGTTCTGGAAGGCAAAGCACCGGCGGAGAAGTATCCCTCGAAGCTGGTGCGACCGAGTGACGGTAAGCTGATCTGGTTTGTGGATCGGGCTGCGGCCAGCGAACTGTCAACGGCGGCGTGAACAGGCTTGCCTGAAGCGTTGAATAACTATCCGCGCCAGCCGCAGATTTCCTTCAGTCCCCTGCCCCTCGCGTGTTCGAAAAGACGCACGAAATGGCGGGAGTGTTCGAACTCGTGGATGTCCGCCCAGACTTCCGCCTGCCAGGCCTTGTCGTGAGCCGCGGAGTCGCCGCAAGTGGCGCACCGGGTATGCAGGCTGACAGAGGTTGCTTCCGGCAAAATCGCGCCCGGCAACTCGATGAAAATGCAGCGGACTTCCTGAATCTCCTCGTTTTGATCAAGCATGTGCTCATAGCGGAGCAGGTAACTGAATCCCAGCTTGCGGGCTTCGGCTTCCGCCTCGGCACGGGTGTGGAACGGGCCATACTCCGCCCGCAGTTGCTCGGTAGAATCGCAGGCCATCCAGAAGGTTTCTTTGTAGTCCATTCCTGCCCCGCCCACGGATTGCGGAGCCGGCTCGAAACTGCTGGTGAGCCCGCTCTATTGGGTCGACTTCACCAGTGCAATTTGCAGGCCGACCGCAAATATGAGGAAGCGAGTGTTTTTTCAATGCCTTACCGGCCCTGCCTCAAACAGCTTACTGCTCTAAGTGCAAATGTTTTGCGGCAGATGTACCGCCGCGCAGCACGGGCCGCAGAAACTTGCATTGGTTGCGAAGTCCGCTGCGCCTTAGCTTGCGGCGGCGCGGCCCGCCGTGAAGGCTGGCCGTTCCACTTCTTCCAGCCAATTCTTGCCCCCGTGGCTGGCCACGTACATGGCTAACTCGAGCCGGCTCCAGACTCCAAGTTTGTCGAAAGCGCTGCGAAGGTGATTCTTGATGACCTGCTCCGACGTGCCCATCAGCCTGCCGATCTCACGATTTGTGAGTCCTTCCCAAACGAGGGTAGCAACTTGAATTTCCTTTGGAGTCAAACGCTCCCGCGGCATCATGACTTCACCTCCGCACGTTCAAAGGCGGCGGTGGCCAGGCGCACGCGCTTGCGGCCCTCCCGAATTCCGGCGCGCAGAAAAAGTGTGCGCAGGTGCTGTTTTACGGTGCGCGGGCTGATACTCAACTGGCCGGCGATTTCCTTATTGCTGCAACCTTGGACCAACAAATCCAGCACTTGCTGATCCCGAGGCGTAACTTTCATTCGTTCAAGATCCATCACATTGGTTCTCCTGCAGTGTCGCGTTTTTCGTTCGTTTGGTTGCGACCTGCAGTGTCGGTCATGCACATCCTTCGCCAAACCTTCTCCCGACCGACGACCACGATTTAAGACCAGCAAGGGCTTGCACTTAGAGGCAAGAACAGGGCTCTTAGCAAAAGCTAAGAAACTTTGCCAGGAGTCAGTCCGTTCCAAATCGGGAGGAAGACAAGACAACAAAAACGGCTGAGTGCAATCGTAGGTTCCATCGCAGATTCGGTTTGAACTGAATTTCGCCAAGAGCGTGGCCAACCCACAGCGAAACGTTTGGTCGAGATAAACCTTTCCCTTCAGACTTTTGGGCATGTCCTCAACGGGATGTGCGGCTTGCGAAGCGAGCTACCAGATGGCCCAAGCGCCAGGCTCAGTGCGAGAAAATGTAGGGGTTCCAAAATGGAATCAGGGAGCGGCACGGTTGTTCATTTTGACTCTTGTCGCCGCAACCGTCGCCGTTTTTGCACAGGGTCAACGCGGTCGGACGATCGCTGTTCGCAGCATACCCGCATCGGTATCGAAAAGTGTTGATCATCGAAGCCAAGTCGAATCGGAATCCAACCGCGCCGCGCGCATCTTGAACTTCTTCTTTTGAGCTTTGAGGCGTAGGAAAGACAGCGGAGTTTGCTGCAACCGAGTGTGCACGATCTTGCACCTTACGAGAGTAACCCTTCGAACTCGGTTTGCAGAAGCGGACCTGGTCGCGGGCTTCTGGGCGCTTCGTGCGCCTAGCCCCCTGAATTCAGTACGGTTGTGCGCTGATGGTTGCGCTGGCATTGGCGGATTTTCGATCGCCTGCTCGGGGGGCGGTCGAGCGTCAACTTAATACCTTTAGGTTTTTTGGTGGAGAAATTGCACTAGAATGGAATGTGGCCTCCGGGTGGAAGGAGTCCGCTTCCCCGAGATGGCCACGAGGGCGCGCAGAAAATATCGTGACCGATCAAGAAAAAAAACCAGTTCTCGACGAGCAGGCGTTTGAAAAGCTGCTGGAAGCAGCTTATGTGCTGCAAGAGCACAACTGCAGAATGCAGGAACTGGAAGAAAAAATGGAGTCGCAGAGTGCGCGGCTGCGAGAGCAAGAGCCAGCGAATCAGGCTCCGCCGCCTGCGAACGGCACAAAGCCGGAAGCGACTTCCCGCCCCAGCGGCGACTACACGCTGACCCTGGCAGAGATCGTTGAGGCCCAGCGCCAGATTCAGATGCGCCATCTCGAATTGGATAAAGCGATGGCCGTGGTCGCGGAGAGAGTGGCGCGAATCACGGGTGCGAGCGGCGCGGCAATTGCAATTCTGGAAGGCAGCACGGTGCGTTACCGGGCGGGAGCCGGCGCCCCGGCTCTGCCTGTGGGAAGCGAAGCGCCGCTGAATACGGCGGTTTGCGCCGCCAGCCTGCGCACTGGACAGGTGATTCGCAGCGAGGATCTGAATCTCGAGTTTCTGTTCGACCCGGACCCGTGCCGCCGGCGAGGAATCCTATCGCTGGTCGTAGTCCCGGTCTACCGGGAAGACGAGATTATCGGCGCGCTAGAACTTTATTTCGACCGGGTTCGCGGTTTCGCGGAACAGGACATCCACACCTGCCAGCTGATGGCCGGGCTGGTAACTGAAGCGATTGGCCGAGATGCCGGGTTGGCACTAAAGAAGTCGATGGCCGAGGAACGATCTACAATGCTGGCGGCGATCGAAAGACTGCAGCCGAATTTGGCGGCTTGGGCCGACGTTCAGCCTGTCGACGTTCAGCCTGTCGCCGATCCACCGGCCGCCGAACCGGCCGCAACCGCCGGCCCCAGTCGGGGCGCAAGCGCGGCGGCCGTAGCGAAATCGTCATGCTGGAAATGTAGCAGTAATCTTCCGGCTGAGGAGCAGTTTTGTGGCAAGTGCGGCGCTCCACGGGCGCGCGACGGGGCGCCATTCGGCATGCAGAGCGAGCTGGCATCGGCGTGGCAGGTGCACCAGCCTGGTCGCGATCCCTTCGCGCTGCACGAGCCTCAGCAAGGCGAGGAGCTTGGGGAAGCGAACGACGCGCACAAACTACATGAGGCGTTTTCTCTGCCGGCGTTCGATGAGGGTGACGAAGCCTCCACGCCGTCACTCTCAACGCGATCTGTCTCCACGCAATCACTTGCTGCGAGCGCGCACGAGGATGCGTTCTCACTTTCACCAGAGCCGCAGCCCGAGGAAAACGAGGTCGTCGCCCAATCCACTGCGATGGTGAAACAGCCGGATGCTATTGTCTGGAGCTCCGCGGCGCGAGCTCGGGAGTTTCTGGAATCGCTGTCCGCGACCCGCACTCCCACAGCTTTAGCCCGCTTCTGGCGTTCCCGCCGCGGCGATTTCTATCTTGGCATCGCGGTCCTTCTGGTGCTGGTTGTGATTCGTTGGGGAATCTGGTCCAGCCACTCGGTCGGCGCCGTGGGCCGTGGAACAACGGTTTCCGGGAGCGCGACCCGCGCCAAGCAGCCTGCCCCTGACGCGGATCTCTCCACGTGGGACAAGCTCCTCGTCAGTCTCGGGCTGGCAGAAGCCCCCGACGCCCCAGAATACAAAGGCAATCCCTATACCCAGGTTTGGGTCGACTTGCAGACCGCTTTGTACTACTGCCCCGGTTCCGATCTTTACGAGAAGACACCGAAAGGCAAACTCACCACCCAGCGCGATGCGCAGATGGATCAGTTCGAACCCGCCAATCGCAGGGCCTGTGAGTGAATTCGCCGCGGGCCTAACCATGGTCAATCTAGATTCTGCGCGACCTGATTCTGCGCCGCCGGATTTTCCGCGCCGGATTCTGCATCACCAGATTTGACAACCTTCCTTCGCGGTAGTGCAATCATAGGTACGCCCCTTCCCGGAGAGTGCCGGTGCCTGACCGAGCAGATAAATTTGACGCAGACACACTGAATCCACTTTTGAATCCCCTCCTGGCGTCCAACATGGGACGATGGGCCGAAGTGTATTTCACTAGCCCTCCGGAGAAGCGCGAACAGGCTGTTTCTGGGTTGCTACGGGAACTGGAAGATGTTGCCGCTCCGGCGACTGCTCCCGTTCAGGGCGTCGCCGGCATGACCGCGAAAGAAAGCGCCGAGACAGTGGACCCTGCGCATTCGTCCGCCTCTGCATTCGAGCTCGTGCACACCTGCGAGGTGTGTGCGTACAACAATTCGGCCGGGCATAGTTTTTGCGGGATGTGCGGCGCGCCGTTGCAAATCGGGCCGGAGACCGATGTACAGCAAGATGTGCCTCGAGATGACGTGCCGCAGGTCGCCGAAGCCGCGCCGATCCCCGCGCAGAGTTGGCATGAACGTTCTCTGGGCCCTAACTCCGTGGAAGAGATGATTGAGGCCGCCGTGCGCTCCAGCGCAGCCCCTGAAGCCACGCCCGCTCTAGAAGCGAGCTGGCGGCGGACGGAAAGAAATCTTCCGTATCGCGGCGTGAAATCCGATCCTCCTCCCAATCGTTACCGACTCTACGTCGGCGCGGTGCTGGCAATCCTTCTCGCCGCATTCGGTTACGGAGCCTGGCGCGGAACCGAAGCCCGCTCCCAAGCAACCGCTTCGTCGTCTACACCTGTCGGCTCAAAGGCGCAACCTGCGCCGACTCAGTCCGCACAACCGGCGGGCGCAACCGCGAGCGCTCCGCCGACCGGCACTCAACCTGGTTCCCCGGTTCAACGCCAGGAGGCAGTTGTCGCGAGCTCACCAGAGGGTCAAGCTGCTGATTCGCGAACTTCGCTTCAGAACGTCGCGGTGCCGGCAAGCTCTTCCGCCATTCCAGCTGGCGCCGTCGCACCTGGCGCCGTCGCCGGTGCACAAAATGGCGCGGGGGAGTTGGCCATAGCAGAGCAATACTTGAACGGCACCTCGGGAATGACTCGCGACAGCGGAGAAGCTGCCCAATGGTTATGGAAGGCCGTGAGTAAGCGAAACGTTGAGGCCACACTGGTTCTGTCTGATTTGTATGTCCGAGGAGATGGCGTGCCTAAGAGCTGCGACCAGGCGCGTTTGCTGCTGGATGCGGCGGCTCGAAAGGGCGCACGAGCTGCCGCCGAGCGACTGCGTCAGCTGCAAGCTTCAGGTTGTCAATAAAAACCAGGCCGCGGAGAATCATCCTGCAGCCCGGAAGCAGTTTCCGCTTCGACTCGACGCGGGGCCTTCCCGTTACTCAGGCTACAAGTTGCCGCTCATTCCTGCGCGATTCATACCACAGGGCGAGTTCGACCCGGTTCCAAAGTCCGAGCTTGTCATAGATCACGCGGAGATAATTCTTCACCACGTGTTCCGTGGTGCCGATGGCGTGCGCTACCTCGTGGTTCTTCAATCCCTGGGCTACAAGCTCGATGACGCGGTTTTCGCGCTCACTGGGTGTACGGGTTCCATAGCGGTCGTTTGAGAACACATTTGCCTCCGGTATAACAGGGTTGCGAGTTTCACTCGCTTGATACCGCCGTTAATTCCAAAACGTAGAAACAGCCGGTTGAAATGAGCCTTCACTGTCCTGCGGGCCATCTTGAGCTGACTGGCAATCTCGGCGTTATCACAGCCTTGCAGAAGCAATTCGACAATTTGTTGCTCCCGCGGTCCTAGCCGAACGGACTGCTCCGTCATCTCTACCCCCTGGGTTTGGTTCGCCAACACGCTAAGACCTTGGTTCCGCTGGGATGTTTCCATATTGCGTAGCATCCACAATGCCACTTTGAGACGAAAATAGCTGTGACCAGAGAACATCCATTTCCACAGGCACTTGCGGGAGTTGCATCCGGCTCCCAGAAGTGGGAATTCGGCCTCCGAAAGACTGGTATAGATACCCCGTGGTCGCGATCACGGGTGGGTGCCTTTGCAGGAAAGGTGCGTAAAATCAGCCGTAATTGACACTCTCAGAGGCAAGGGTAGAAGAGAGTCAACGCGACCGTGCATCAACGGATCCAGCCGATCCGGCGGCAGAGGCGGCCCGAGGCGCGGGTAAGTTTCTTTAACGAGCAGCTGAACTCAGTCAATAGGGGCGAGACTTTAAGGTAAACACCCTATGTTGAAAATTCCAAACGAGCCACGGAGGCCTGAACAATTTACATGACCGGCGCACATGGAAGACGCACCCTTGCGTGACTGCAGGTCAGAGGCCAATGTCGGAGAGTCTCAGAGCTCATACTCCTGAGGACTCAAGGCGCAAACTGCTCTACACTAATTCCCTCGGGCAAACTGCCAGGGCCATACTGCGGAAGCACATTGCGGAAACATATTGTGGAAACATATTGTGGAGACAATGAAACATTCTCCATCGGGCATTTCAGGCGCCGTTCTCACGAAGATGGGCCTTCGGCGGACGCGTTTCATGGCTGAGGCAACCGCTCTGGGAGTCTCCCAATGATCAGGCTGCTGAGTGTGGTGGGAGCGCGCCCCAACTTCATGAAAATCGCGCCCATCGTTCATGAGTTGAAGAAGTATGAATTGAGGAAGCACGAATTAGAGAAGCATGAATTGAAGAAGGATGACTCGAAGAAATTTCCCGCGATCGAACACTGCCTGCTGCACTCCGGGCAGCACTACGATGAACTGCTTTCCGGTAACTTTTTCGCCGATCTGGGTCTGCCCGCGCCGGATGTGAATCTTGAGGCCGGTTCCGGCAGCCACGCCGTGCAGACGGCCGAAATCATGAAGCGCCTCGAGCCGGTGCTGCTCGACTACAAGCCGCAAATGGTTCTGGTGGTAGGCGACGTGAACTCTACGATCGCGGCCGCACTTACCGCTGTGAAGCTCGGAATCGGTGTCGCTCACATTGAAGCCGGCTTGCGCAGCTTCGATATGACCATGCCGGAGGAGATTAACCGCAAGCTTACGGACGCCGTCTCGAGCCTGCTGTTCGTGACCGAGCAGAGTGGAGTCGAAAATCTGAAACGCGAAGGCGTAGCCGCGGAGAAAATTTTCCTCGTCGGCAACGTCATGATTGACAGCCTGCTGCGGCACCGCGAGATGGCGGCAAAGTCGCCGCTTCTCGACCGGCTGGGCATGCGGCAGAATGGCGCCGGCTGCCGCGCCTATGGAGTGCTCACACTGCACCGGCCCTCCAATGTGGATGACACCGAGACGCTGCAGGGGATTCTGAGTGCGGTGAGCTCGATCGCTACTGAGTTTCCCGTCTTTTTTCCGATGCATCCGCGGACTCGGAAGAATATCGAGAGTTTTGGTTTGCTGCGGTTTATAGGAAACTCAGCAGGGTGCAACGATAGTGGAATCGTGCCGCTTGATCCGCTCGGATACCTTGACTTCCTTTCGCTCAATGACCGGGCGCGCATTGTGCTGACTGATTCCGGCGGAGTCCAGGAAGAAACCACCGTGCTCGGCGTGCCCTGCCTTACGCTGCGCGAGAACACGGAGCGGCCGGCAACGGTTGAGCATGGCTCGAATCATATTGTAGGAGTCGATCCAGATCGCATTCTGAAAACTGCTCGGGCGATTCTTGAGAAACCGACAGGCGCGCCGCGACGTCCTCCGCTTTGGGATGGGGAGGCCGCTGCGAGGATCGTCACGATCCTCCGCGAACATCTTCAGCGCGAAAATCACGCTTAGAGCAATAGCAGCTTCGTAGCGGTTAGTGTAGCGCCGACTGCGAGGCCTGTACCGCGCAGCCGCCGGTTCCCGAAGTCCCGCAAACCTGATCGCTCAGTGTGGTGAAGTAAACCTGCGAAGCTCCCGCCTCCGCTCCAGTACCCACGATGAAGTTGTCGATGATGAGGCCGCTGGCGCCGCCGGACGCGGGGAGGGCAGCGGACGCTTGCGCACCCACGTTCGTCCACGTTATTTGGTTGTCGACTGTAGTAACGCCTGGTTGCGTGGCAAATGTAATCGACGTGCCGGATTTGGGGTTAACACCCGTCGTGCTCGTCACCAACTCGATGTTTTTGTTCGCGTCGATGATCTCCGCACCAGTCGTGTAATGGTGGCTCGGCGCCCAGGGAGATAATACAGGGGGACCATACTTCGTCGAACTCTGACACAGCCAAACCACGGCACCGTCTGTCGTGGTCGCGCCGGCGGTAGTGCACGCCGGACCGAAGAGCGGGGTAGGCTGGCTTGAAGACACGCCGGGGGTCTCCACGACCTCAATGTGCAGGTTGTTATCCAGGATCTCCTGCCCCACCGCATATGAGGTCGCGGGTTGTCGCTGCGTGTCGACAAAATTGAAAATGCACCCAGTGCCACATCCTGTGGTAAGCCCGCCGGTTCCTACACTCGCGTATATCCACTCGGTCGGGTCCGGGGGACCAGTAAGATTCGCGGGGTTCAGTGCATTGGGATTGAGGATGTCGGTCACGGGAGAACACGGCGTAGTGGTCGTTGCGATGGTTGGCCCGGCAGCGCTAGAGCCCAACAAGTTGAAGGCGGCGGCGACTTGGTACAGAATCGGGGGTCCACCAGTGTTTCCACAAACGTAGATCTTTCCCGTGGCAGAGGGCGCCGTCGAGCTTACGTAGGTACTGTCAAACGCACCAACATACAGGGGATTTGGTGTGCTTCCAGTGGGAGTGCTGCATCCGACGGTCGCCTCCGATCCGGTGTCGAGGGCGATGAAAGTGGTGGATAGTTCGTAAACGCCAGAGAAGTGAGCAGTTCCTCCGCTGCATCCCGTCGCGTTGTCGCTTGCCGCGAACACGTAAACAAAGCCGGCCGTGGAATTAACAACGGGGCCTTCCACGATGCCAGGACCGCCATCGTTCACGAAGGAATAGTCCAACTCCCCGGACGTGGTCACTACGCCTGCGGAAGTCACGCTGTACAAGAATCCGCCTTGATCCGTGACGAACACGTTTCCCGTGCCGGAATCGAAAACCGGGCTGGCGAGAGGTGTTGGGTTGGTTGGGTTCACCTGAACGGGCCAGCCTCCCGTTGTCACTTCAGCGGGAGTACCCTTGAATACGGGATTGAATTGGTGAAGGTAGCCGGTGTCGTCTCCCACATACGCAGTGTCACTGGAGTAGTCATAGAAGACCGACGAGTTGGTGTCGCTGGAGGGAGCACCCGCATCGGTGAGGCTAAACTCGGCCAAACAGGGCTTGAAGCAGGTTGAATAGCGACCAGATGGCGAAATGGCTCCAGGGCTGGTCACGCTCTCGGAGCCCGAAGCGACCCATTTCAGCAGAACCAGGGATGCGTTCAGCGACGCATCGGCCTGCACAAAAGCAAGTTGCGTCCCGTCGACCGAGAACACGGGAGAACTCTGGATCGTGCTGCCGGTGCCGGTATTGTAGGCCCAGTAGACGGATGGGACGATCCCACCACAGCCGGAATAGAGGTTGTTATACGCCACAAGGGTGGCTTGGCCGGTAGTCGGACCGGGCGCTCCGGCAAGGCCTGTGGGGTAGACCACGAAATCGGTGGTGCAGTCGGCAGTAGAAGTATCAAACGAGTATTTTGCTGGGTAGTTTCCGGCGCCAATGCTCGCGCCGCTGCCCAAGTCCATCGCCCAGTCCCGGTCGAGTCCTGGAATCTTGCTGGGATTCTTGATAGGAGATGGAAGGTGCGGGCGGACCCGCAACTCGGTGTTAAGAACGCGGCGAGTGTCTACTTCGGGCACAATCGGAGACTGGCGGCGGATCTGCTGCCAATAGCGAGGGTCTTGCTGCACGCGCCGTGTCTCCTCCGCAGTCGCTGGTTTGGAGAAGATCACGTGGTGGTGAGTCCAGTCGCTGGGTGTTCCTGATTGCGCGCTGCCCGGGGACGCCTGCCCCATTGAAGCCGGAGACAAGGTTAGCGCTCCGAGAATTGAGATGCTCAACCATAGTAAGACTTGCTGGTGTCTTCTCATGTTTCTCCCTGCTGCTTGAGGGCTCCGGCAACACGCATAATCGCAGCGGTTGACGCGAACCCCCGGCCTGGTCTGCACTTGGACTTTTACCTGGGGTATTGAAAAATCATCATACACCCGCATGTTTTAAAGAAAAGCTCAAAAATTTAAGTGTGACCAGACGGGATTTCCACAGACATTTCCACTCGAAGGCAGCCGATGGCGCGGCCGAAGGATCTAGGCGAGCCGCGCGATGTGTCGCGTCCTTTGCGACACAATAATCGCGCGTTTGGCTCGCTTCCTTACCAAACTGCACAACTACCGGCCGCGCCAGCAAGCAGGACTTCGATCTTGAACTTGAATTACACTACCTCACTACACTTCAGTGCTGCGCCGATTGTCCTAACGGATGATCAAAACGGATGATCAAAACTGACGATCCAAACGAATGAGACTTTCCGTCGTCATGCCGGTGTACAACGAACGCGCCACGCTGCGGCAGGTGGTCGCGCGAGTGTTTGCCGTTCCGCTGGACATCGAATTGATCTGCGTGGACGACGGATCGACTGATGGCTCGCGCGAGATGCTGGCGCAATTGCAGGCGGAGTATCCGCAGATTCGAATCCTGCTTCAGCCGAAGAACACGGGCAAAGGCGCGGCCCTGCACCTCGGCATCAAGCAAGCCACTGGAGACTTCGTCGTCATTCAGGATGCCGATCTCGAGTACGACCCAGCGGAGTACACAGTGCTGCTGGAACCGCTCATTGAAGGGCGCGCCGACGTGGTCTACGGCTCGCGCTTTCTTTCCGCTCGCCCTCACCGTGTGCTTTACTTCTGGCATTCGGTCGGCAACTGGATTCTTACTCTGCTCTCGAACGCTCTCACCAACATCAATCTCAGCGACATGGAGACTTGTTACAAGGCTTTCCGGCGCGAGGTCATCCAATCCATCCCTTTGGAAGAAAAACGTTTTGGTTTCGAGCCTGAAATCACGGTCAAGATCGCGAAGCGCAAGCTGCGCATTTACGAAGTGGGCATCAGCTACTGGGGCCGCACCTATGAAGAGGGCAAGAAAATTCAATGGAAGGATGGGGTGCGCGCCCTCTGGTGCCTGCTGAAGCACTGCATCACCGAGCCCGTAGTGGCGCGGCAGGAAGCGCTATCCCCCGATTCGATCGCACTCCCGGCTCGCGCCCCGCGGGGCAAAGATGAATAAGGTTTGCGCCGGGCCATCATGAGCCAGACCTGATGAGCCAGATCAAGAACATCACCGGCTCCGGCTTCCAGATCGAGTCGCCTCTCTCACTACCCGAAGACGAAGTGCAACTCTGGCGAATCGACTTGGAAGCTTTGGGGGGCGATGAAGCCCGTTGGCAAAAACTGCTCTCCGCCGACGAAGCAGCGCGCGCCTCGCGCTTTCATTTTGCGCGCGACCGTCAGCGTTTCGTCGCCGCGCGTGCACTTTTGAGGACGATTCTGGCCTGCTATCTCGCTACCGGCCCAGGCAGCCTTCACTTTTCTTATTCGAAGAAAGAAAAACCGTCTCTAGGACCGGCGCATGCGGGCAGCGATGTCAAGTTCAACGTTACGCATTCCGGCGGAATCGCCTTGCTGGCCTTTACCCGGCACCGCGAGATCGGCGTCGATGTAGAACAGGTTCGCCACGATTTCGAAGCGAGCGCCATTGCCCGCCGATACTTTTCCACGCACGAACAGAATCAACTTGCCGATCTACCGGCGGAGGAAAAGGCTGCAGCCTTCTTCCGCTGCTGGACTCGCAAAGAGGCGTATATCAAGGCAACCGGCGACGGCCTATCGCTTCCCCTCAGCCAATTCGACGTGTCGCTTACGCCTGGGGACAAGAACGCGCTCGTGGCAACGCGGCCCGATGAGTCAGAAGCAGGAAGTTGGCTTCTGCGGGAAGTGCCGGCAGGAACTGGCTACGTCGCCGCCGCCTGCGTTCGCGGCCGGGATTGGAAGCTAAACGATTGGTCGGTGATATGAGCCGGTAGCGATGGATTTTGCAGGCTCTCCTTAGCCGAGAGGGAATTTGCGACGGCCATTGGCGCAATTCTTTTCACACTTCAGGTCGTGGCAAAATCTGGCACCCCCGGCATAGCCTAAAAGCCCTGGTTTTCATGTACTTACACCGTCAGATCTGACCGCTGACGGGCGGAGAATTGCTGCACTGTTTAGTGATTCATGAAGCACAAATCGAGGTTCCCGTACCGCGTGGAAGTGTTATTCTGAGAGTAATCTGTCGGGGTTTTTCTCTCCCGTTAAGGATCCGCAAGGCGGTTTCGCGTGACTTGGACCAAGTCCGCGAAGCAATCCGGGCAAATACGATAAACGTAGTAGACAAGATTAAATTTCAGGAGGCTTCAGACTTGACCGCTTCGACCAGCCATCTCATTCCGCCGCACGGCGGAGAACTTGTTGATCTCATCGCCCAGCCCGAAAGAATTGCCGAACTGAAATCCCATTCGAAAGAGTGGCCCTCGTGGGACCTGACCGGCCGCCAGCTTTGTGATCTTGAGTTGCTGCTTACCGGAGGCTTTTCTCCGCTGCGTGGTTTCATGACCCGCGCCGACTACGAAGGCGTCTGCCACAACATGCGCCTGGCCAACGGAACGCTCTGGCCCATGCCCATTACTCTGGACGTGACCGAAGAATTTGCCAAGAAGCTAACTCCGGGTACCAGCAAGGTTGCGCTGCGCGATCCCGAAGGCGTGATGCTGGCGGTGTTGAACGTGGAAGAAGTCTGGCAGCCTGATCGTAAGGCAGAAGTGCAGGCGGTTTTCGCCAGCACCAGCGCCGCCCATCCTGGTGCCGATTACACCATCAACAAGGCGAATCCCTGGTACGTCGGAGGAACTTTAGAGGGCATCCAGATTCCGTCGCATTATGATTTTCGCAATATACGTTTGACTCCGGCTGAGGTGCGCGCCGAGTTTGCCCGTGTGGGCTGGCGACGTGCGGTTGCCTTCCAGACTCGCAATCCCATGCACCGCGCCCACGTCGAACTCGCGTTCCGCGCTGCCAAGCAAGTCGAGGCCAATCTGCTGATTCATCCCGTAGTGGGGATGACCAAGCCGGGTGACGTGGATTACTACACGCGAGTGCGCTGCTACCAGCTACTGCTCTCCAAGTTCCCGCAGTCGACCGCCAAACTTTCCTTGCTGCCGCTCGCCATGCGCATGGGCGGACCGCGCGAGGCCATCTGGCACGCGCTCATCCGCAAGAATCACGGCTGCAGTCATTTCATCGTAGGCCGCGATCACGCTGGCCCGGGATCCGATCCCGCAACGAAGAAGCCCTTCTATGGCCCCTATGAGGCCCAGGAAGTATTCAAGAAACACGAAGCCGACATCGGCGTAACCATGGTGCCTTTCAACATGATGGTCTACCTCGAGGGTCAGGACAAATACGTTCCCGATGACGAGGTTAAGAACGGAGACCGCGTGCTGAATATCTCCGGAACTGAACTTCGCCAGCGTTTGAACGAAGGCCGCGAGATTCCCGCGTGGTTTACGTATCCCGAAGTTGTCTCTGAATTGCGCCGCAGTTTCCCGCCTCGCCACAAGCAAGGCGTGACCATTTTCTTCACCGGACTTTCCGGTTCTGGCAAATCGACCATCGCCAACGTATTGCTGACGAAGTTCCTCGAAACCGGCGGACGTCCCGTCACCCTGCTCGATGGCGACCTGGTGCGCAAGAATTTGTCTTCCGAGCTGGGCTTCTCGAAGGAGCATCGCGACATTAACATCCGCCGCATCGGCTACGTTGCTTCGGAAATCACCAAGAACGGTGGCATCGCCATTTGTGCGCCCATCGCGCCTTATGACGCAACTCGCAAGCACGTCCGGCAGCTGATTGAGCCCTACGGAGGGTTCATTCTGGTGCACATTGCGACGTCGGTCGATGTCTGCGAACAACGCGACCGCAAAGGCCTGTACGCCAAGGCGCGCGCGGGAATTCTAAAGGAATTCACCGGCATCTCGGATCCTTACGAAGTTCCAGCGGATGCCGAAGTGACCATCAACACCGGTGATTTATCCGCCGAAGAGGCAGCGCAGGAGATCATCCTCCATCTCGAAAGGGAAGGTTTTATCGGAACCGCTGCTGAATCGATCTAATCACTGTCATGGATTCGTTGACATGGATCTGCTGATCAAGAGCCTGGTGGGCTTTGGAGTCGGGGCCCTCATCGGAATGACGGGAGTCGGAGGCGGCGTTCTGCTGCTTCCGATCCTCATTTTCGGATTGGGTGTGCCGCCCATGCTGGCCGTGGGCTCCGACGCGCTCTTCAACTTTGTCACTAAGATCGGCGCCAGCGCTGTCCATTTGCGCAAAGGCACAGTGCGGCTCAAGGTAGTCGCGGCGCTCGCCATCGGCAGTGCTCCCGGCTCTTATCTGGGCGTGGGCTTTCTGAGTCACTTGCGAAACGTCTACGGCAATTGGGTCAACCACTTCATCACGGTTGCCGTCGGAGTTTTGCTGATCTGCATTCCAACTTTCTTGTTCTTCCAGAAAAAAATTGAAGACCGCGCCGCGTCAAAGCCTCCGACCATGAGGTCGTTCGCCTGGATATCACTTATTGGCTTGGTCGCTGGTTTTCTGGTGGGCATCACGTCAGTAGGCTCCGGCAGCATCGTCATGATGATGCTTCTGCTGTTCTACAGCCTTCAGCCGAAGGTTATGGTGGGAACCGACATTGTTCACGCCCTCATTCTCACAGGCGTGACCAGTCTTCTTCATTTTCGTTTGCACAATGTCGATCTTCACCTGGTGGGAGCACTCGTGATGGGCTCAATCCCTGGAGGATTGCTCGGTTCTTACCTGAGCACGCGGGTTCCGGTTCCGTGGCTGCGCCGAATCCTTTGCGCAGTGTTGCTGGCGACGGGAGCCCGCATGTTAATGACTTAATCAGATTATGCATTCAAATTCATACGCACAAATATTGGAACGCATTTATTCCGCACTCGAAGCTTCTCGCACGGTTTTTGCCCGCTTCACGCCAGGCGCGATCGAAGCAGAATACAAAGTAGGGCATGATCCGGTCACCGAAGCAGATCGCGCTCTTGATGCCGTTCTGCGTAAGGAATTGCTGCGCAGCGGAGAAGGCTGGCTTTCGGAAGAGAGCGTGGATGATCCCATCCGGCTGCAGCATTCGCGGGTCTGGGTGGTTGATCCGCTCGATGGCACGCGTGAGTTTGTACAAGGCATTCCAGAATTCTGTGTCTCGATTGGATTTGTCGAGAACGGCCGTCCCGTTGCCGGAGGAATTTGCAATCCTGCCACAAATGAAATCTTCCTCGGATCGATCGAATCGGGAGTCACTTACAACGGCAAGCCCGCGCAACCGAGTCAGCGCAAAACGCTTGATGACGCTTTGGTTCTGGCCAGCCGCAGCGAAGTGAAGCGCGGCGAATGGAAGGCGTTTGAGAATCGCAGTTTCAAGATTCGCCCCATGGGTTCCGTCGCCTACAAACTCGCGCTGGTTTCCGCTGGCCTGGCCGACGTCACTTTCACCCTGACGCCGAAGAACGAATGGGACGTCGTGGCCGGCGCGGCACTTGTGCAGAGCGCCGGCGGCTTTGTCAGCACGCTGGAGAAAACCAACCTGACTGCCAATCGCCGCGATCCGTTGCTCTCAGGTCTGCTGGCCAGCGGACCGCTCTTGAAAGATAAGCTACTCTCGCTTGTGGAGCCACATATCAAGCTCGCCTCGTCGGCGATCGAAAAGTAAGCCCACTGTAAGGCCGAATCACCGGGAAACTTTCATCTTGCCCCCAGCCCTCGTCAGTGGTATTCCTGACTCTCTTTAGCGCGGTGCGAATATTGTCGCGAAATACTGGATTTCGAAATTGGACCGCAACCTGACCACGGGGCGACCGATTGCCTGACGAAAATGCCGATGTCGATCCGCCGAGACCAGCCTCTTTCGCCCCTTCGAGCGCATCGATCCCCGAAACCCTCGCCGAAGCCCCCGCTGAAACCGAAGACCCCAACCGCCCGAAGCGCGTCCTCGGCTTCCGCGATCTGGTTTTGTTTTATGTGGTCACCGGTATCAGTCTGCGCTGGATCGCCACCGCCGCCGCCGCTGGTCCCAGCTCCATCGTCATCTGGATCGGCGCGTGGCTCTGCTTCTACGTTCCTCTCGCTCTTTCCGTGCTGGAGCTCTCTTCCCGCTATCCCAGTGAAGGCGGTCTCTACGTCTGGAGCAAACGCGCCTTCGGAGACTTCTCTGGCTTCATGTCCGCCTGGACCTACTGGACGAGCAACCTGCCGTACTTCCCTGCCGTCCTCTATTTCGCCGCCAGCAACATCCTCTTCATGCGCCAGAGCGCATGGGAGCATCTCTCGAATAACGCCACCTTCTACATCGTCTTCTCTCTGCTCACGCTGGGCGCAGCCACGTTGATGAATATCGTCGGACTCGACGTCGGCAAGTGGCTGAACAATGTCGGAGCGCTCGCCATGTGGATTCCCGTGGGCATTGTCAACGCGCTGGGACTGATTGCCTGGCATCGCTACGGCTCCGCTACATCCTTCACGGTGCACTCGATGAGGCCCGGCACGCACTTCGACGACATCATTTTCTGGTCGGTCCTGACGTATGCCTTCAGCGGGTGCGAGACCGCTTCCTTCATGGGAGAAGAGATCAAGAATCCCCGCCGCTCCATCCCGTTCGCTTTAATGTTCGGCGGGGTGACCGTAGCTTTTTGTTACATCGTGGGAACGGCGGCCATACTGCTGGCATTGCCCTCAAGCGAAGTCAGCAGCCTGCAGGGGTTGGTGCAGGCCATCTCGAAAACCGCATCCCGCGTGGGTTTTCCCGGAGTGCTGCCGGTAGCCGCGTTCCTGATCGCTCTCAGCAACATCAGCGCTGCCGGAGCCTACCTTGCCGCAGTCGCGCGCCTTCCCTTCGTCGCCGGCATCGACCGCTTCCTGCCACCGGCTTTTGGCAAACTGCATCCGCGGTGGAAAACCCCATGGGTAGCTCTGCTGACCCAATTCTTTCTAGGCGCGCTCTTCATTTTCTTGGGCCAAGCCGGAACCAGCGTCAAGGGAGCCTACAACGTTTTGGTCAGCCTGGGTGTGATCGTGAATTTCATTCCGTACATGTATCTGTTTGCTGCCATGATCAAACTGCAGCGCGAGCCAGCCGGGCCGGATGTAATACGCGTGCCCGGAGGAGCCACGGTCGCCAAGTTGGTCGCCACAGTCGGGTTGGTTACGACCGGGCTGACAATTGTCGTATCTTTGATTCCTCAACCGGACGAGCCCAATAAACCGCTGGCGCTGCTGAAAATTGTGGGAGGAACGGCCGCGCTCGTGCTACTCGGCGTTTGCATTTACGTGGCTGGAAAGCGCAGGGCGGTCCGTGAAAAGGCAGTCCCTGAAAAGTTGGCCTGACCAATCTTCAGCTCGCTTGCCTGCCTTCCGGAGGTTCGTACAGGTCCTTTTCGGATAGCACCGGTGGTCCCGCTGACTTCATTCCAGCGCGCGAAACTGCGCCGAACATTGGGCCCCGAGCGGGCTTCACGGGCGCGAAACTCATGAATCCGATTTTCGGAGCAATATCGTCGTAAATAGCTTCCATGCCGCCACGACGCAGATAAGTTTCGTGCCAGAAACCGGTACCGCCGGAATCTGTCAAGAACTTACGCCACCACTCCCGGTGCGGATCCGAGCGCGTCCACTTCAGCAACGACTCCTGATCGCGCCAGTATTGGCGCATGACGGCATGCATCGGAAAGAAAGAAAAGATAAAATTTTCGTGCAACAGCAATCCATCGGGATGGGCATCAACGGACCGGGAAATCCTCGGACCAAATCCTAAGAGGGTTTTCATCCCGGCAATGCGATTTACGCGCATGCCGAGGTAAATGACGACCAGGTCTGGATAGCCCGCAAGATCAACCGTGAGTCGCTCGACGTGAGTAGGCATAAGAAACCAGCCCTTGAATTCTAAACCGGCGTCGCCGTCTTCCGTACCGGATTAAAAAACGGCAGTGCAGTCACCTTAACATTCGTCTTCAGCCGGATCGCCTCGATCGTGATCTCCATCTGCAACTGCGTCCCCAGCTTCGAATGTTCGGTCTCCACACTGGCCAGCGCAATCATCTTCTTTAGGATTGGCGACCAACTGGTAGTGGTAGCTTTTCCAACCTGCTTTTCTCCCGAGTACAAAGGAACAGCCACGCGCGAAGCCTGGCTCGGCGCAGCCGGCGTGAGCCCATAGCGTTCATAGAGCGCCTCAACGTCGGTCCAATCAACTTCCACGCCGACCAACTGCCGAGGCACGCCGTTCTTCGCATCCAACTCGAGAGCCCGCTTGCCGATAAAGTTTTCTTTCTCCAGATGCACCATCTTGCCGAAGCCCAACTCAAACGGCGAATACTTCTGCGTTGGAATCAGCGCCTTCTTCGAACTCGAGTAGTCAACTTCAATCAGCAACAACCCAGCTTCCACGCGCGCCACATCCAGCGCCAGCATTCCCGCCGCATGCAGATCAAATTGCTTCCCTTTTTCCGCCAGCGCATCCCACACCTTAACCGCATCGTTGGCTTCTTTGAGTGGAACCCAGATTTCATATCCCAGGTCGCCGGTGTACCCGGTCCGCGAAATGTCCACCGGTACGCCCGCAATCTTGCCGCGAGTCACGCGGAAATATTTCAGATTCGCGATATCGGCGTCAGCAACAGTCTTCAAAAGCTTCGCCGAAGTCGGCCCCTGTAAAGCCAGCGCTGCAACTTTCTCGGAAATGTCTTCGACCTGCACGTCCATATTCAGGCCATTCTGCCGAAACCAGCGCAAGCTAGGATCGGCAGCCGTCCAGCGATAAACATTTTCCTCCAGCCGCGAAATCGTCCCGTCGTCGATGACCTTGCCTTCTTCATCGCACCAGCAGCAATAAATCACCTGCCCAACTTTCACCTTGTTGATGTCGCGCGTGACCACGCGGTTCACCAGCCGCGTCGCATCTTTTCCGGTGATCAAATACTTGTACAGCGGCGAAATATCAATCAGCGCGGCCGCATTCCGGATTGCGTTGTACTCGTGTTCGTGATGCACCTCATACACGCTGACCGTGTAGTATCCCGACCACTCGCGGTAATTCAAGCTGTGGCAAAGCGGAAAAGTTCTCTCGTGAAACGCAGTTCCAATGGGCAACGGAGTTACCTCGAAAAGATTTAACTCGAAGGCAGATTATACGTCAGACCCCTCATCAAAGGCGTCATCCTGAGCGCAGCCGTTCTTCAGGCGGAGCGAAGGATCTCCCGCGCCACGATCTTCGATTGGGGGACTAATCTTGCAGACAAAACACCTCGTTCCCGATAGAATATCGCTTCGACTCCAACCATGCGCTCACCGATGCCAAGCCTATCGACCGTCCTCCGCAGCTGGAGCGTCCTCCCTAGCGGTCTCTAATACGCGCACCCCAAAACTGCGCTAATATTCCTCGTCCCCGTTCTCAACCAGCCAGCGAACAGCTAAAGGCAAAGACCTTATGGCCAATTCATATGACGTAATCGTAATCGGCGGCGGCCACAACGGCCTCGTCAACGCAGCCTACCTCGCTCGTGCCGGAAAGAAAGTTCTGGTGCTCGAACGCCGCCACATTCTGGGCGGCGCTGCCTGCACCGAGGAAGTTTTCCCCGGCTTCAAGTTTTCCGTCTGCTCTTATGTTGTCTCGCTGCTGCGGCCGGAGATCATCCGCGACCTCGATCTCCCTCGCCACGGACTCGAAATCCTCCCGCTCGACGGCACTTTCACACCGATGCCCAGCGGCGATTACCTGTGGCGCGTGAATGATCACGGCAAGACTCATCGCGAAATCGCTCGCCACTCCCGCGTCGACGCCGAAGCCTATGACGAATTCGGCAAAGCCATGCAAGCCATGTGCCGCTTCGTCAAGCCGATCCTCAGCATGGTGCCGCCCGACCCGAACACGCTGAACCCGCGCGAACTGATGAAGTTGCTCTTCATCGGACGCCGCTTCCAGGGCATGTCGAGCTACGACAAATACAACCAGGTCCAGCTCATGACTATGAGCGCCATTGACTTTCTAGATCAATGGTTCGAGACGGACGTACTCAAAGCCACGATGTCAGCCTCCGGCATCATCGGCACGTTCCTCGGCGTGCGTTCGCCCGGCACCGCCTACGTTCTACTCCACCACTACATGGGAGAAATCGACGGCGCATTCCGCGCCTGGGGCTTTGCCCGTGGCGGCACCGGAGCAATTTCAAACGCCATCGGCGACGCCGCGCGAGAAGCCGGAGTCGAGATCCGCACCCAAGCTGCCATCGCGAAGATCATCGTCAGAGACGGCAAGGCGAAGGGAGTAGTTCTCGCCAACGGCGACGAGATTTATGCCGAAACAATTTCCTCCAGCGTCGATCCTCGGCTAACCTTCAACAAGTTCATCGACGCCGAACATCTTCCCGCAGACTTCCTCGAAGACATCAACCGCTTCAAGTACCGCGGATCTTCCGGCAAGGTAAACATGGCGCTCGACGCGCTGCCAAACTTCAAGGCCATGCCCGTACCGGGCGCTCACCTGCGTGGCGCAATTTCCATTTCGCCAAGCGTCGAATACATGGAGCGCGCCTACGACGATGCCAAGTACGGAAACTT
>Ga0206826_1018_pt1 | contig 32725 bp, 29 predicted proteins | sample Alteio_BWOrgCont_80_FD_152636 | JGI IMG/M metagenome (GOLD analysis project Ga0206826, IMG submission 152636) | Enriched cells from forest soil in Barre Woods Harvard Forest LTER site, Petersham, Massachusetts, United States -... | ecosystem: Environmental > Terrestrial > Soil > Temperate forest >... | reverse complement strand
TCGTCGCAACGTCGGTTTTAAATGTGCTGCTTTTACTAATAAAGATATCTCCAGTGGGAGGTAGATATATGTTGCCCGTATTTGTTACGTGTACCGCAAAGTTTATGGGGAGGTATTCGTACAGCTTCTTCGTCGCAATAAAACTTGATAACTGCAGTTGTGGTTTTGCATTCGGAGTTTTAGCATCCAGCAGTACCAAAATAGCATTTCCGGCTTTAATGATGCTTTTGTCGTTTGTGGATACTGTTGAAACCTGCGGCTTAAATACGACCGCATAGTAGTAACCAAGGCTGGCGTATGATGGCAAGTTAATCGTCATTGTCACCGGAACCCATATGTTAGGTTGTGCGATAAATGACGTTTGCGAAAAGTGAACCCATTTAATGTAGTTTGCATTAGCCGGTGCAGCATAAATCTGAGCCTGACCAGTCGTGCCATATGCCTTGAATGTTTCAAGTTGCACGTTAATTTTTACCGGTATCGGTTCATTATTTTCTACCTGCAGCGTTGTACTGACACTACTACCGGGTTGGCCTGATAAATTTGCAGATACAGGCGAGGTCGTGATATTAGTACCGCCTGAACCTTGGGCGACTGCGTTACCAGTCGTCGCAAGCAAAATCCCAAATACCGTAGCAAGGGCCGATAACGACGTGCTCCACTTTTTCATGATGTCTCTACTGTACTATGTGTACTGATAATTAGAAGCTACCAGCACCTACGAGTGTAATGGTGTCTGTGTAATCGGTAGCCGCAGGTGTGTTACCTGATATTGCTGCATATTCCTTGACGGTTACGATTGCACCGTTTGCAGTACCAGTCGACGAAGCAAGTTCGGCAGGGACTGTATTTAGACCGCTACCATTTCCAGCTCCTGATGACGCGAAGAAACCATGTGCTGAAGTTACTCCCGCTCCAGTTCCTTGCGTTATACCCGCTGCTGGTAAACCAGTTAAGTAACCTTCTGTTCCATTGCTTAACGTTGAATTTGCTGTGTTTGGCGTTGTTGATGAGACTGTGTAACTTTGAGATGCTGATGTTAGTCCAGTGTTAGCGTCTGAACCCCATAAGTACCAACCGTTCTTAGCATTTGTGTTTACCGTTGCGGTTACACCCGTCGTACCTACAACTGAACCAGTACTCAATGCACCTAAGTTGTCAGAGTTATTATTTAGTGCAAGGGTAAATGACGGCGGCACCGACGCGTTAACAGTAACCTGGTCGTTGCTGATGATATCAAATTCAATACTCGTGGCGGCATCACTACCAGCAGTTAAAGTTACGGCTCCCTGACCTGTAGATGTTGGGTTAGCGGTTATAGCACTCGGTAAGACGTAACAATATGAGTGACTTGCGGTTAGGGCAGTCGCATCTGTGACTGTAATCGTACCAGTACCTGATGTACCGGCTGCCGTTGGTGAACCTGGGAGGTAGGATGTAGCACCCGTTATTGATGTACAGCTGGTGCCGTTATAGTTTTGACTAGGAGTAATAGATGTAGCTACAGTTCCCGTGCCACCTGAACCAGTCCATCCAGTGAAAACCAGAGAACCGTTAGTACCAGTGTTGCTTGACGAAGTAGTAAACTCTACTATAAGGGATGAAGGACCACCAGAATTCATATTCGTGAATATGACTGAGCTTTTTGACAGATACGTAGTCGCAAACACAAACGGCGCATCAGCTCCACTTGCAACTATTAATGTTAGAATTGTAAGAATCGAACCGAGTCTGATTCGCGAGCTATTAGTTAGAAGTTTATTCCGCATACGATAAGCATAAGCAATGTGCTTTAGTGAGTCAAACATTTTCTGTGATTTGTATCACATAATCGGAAAATAAACTTAATGAACAGACCATTTAATGGAATTAAGTACTTGTGTAAATACATTGTTAAGCACAGTGATACCCGAATTGTCATTGCCGTATAGCGATACGTGAACCACGTTAGACCCATTTAACAAAAATGCAACTTTACTGAAACCAGAAGCTTTTGTGTCGGTCATAATTGCCACGGGTTGCCCGTTGATAGTTGTACTACTGAGTCGATACTGATCTGGGTGCTGCGTCCTATAAAGATATGAACTATCTTGCGAGAGCGATGGCTGCACTAATGTTTGGGCTGAGACCGCCAGCTGCCACGATTCAATATCACTATAGCCGTAACTATAATCGGCAATCTCGGGTAATTTGAGTGGTTGCTGTGCATATGCATGCATTGAAGCTGGATAGCTAAATGAGAAGTAGTTATTATGGACGGCTACCGGCGTATTGTTGAACATACTTATACTCGAATTTGTACTCGCTGTAGCCCCCGATGAAAGTATTTGAGATTGAGATGGCGTGGATACATACTTAACGAATGCATATCCAATGACCGCTATGCATACAAAACAGGCTGTAACTATCAGTCTTTTTGCCAATCTTGCGTATGACATTATGTTGTATTATTACACATCAAATATACAAAGCAGAAGTAACGGCAGTACGAGTACCTTAAAAGCTTGCAGATGCGACGAAATTTAGCGTTTCACTGTAATCTGAACCAGCCGGATCTAAAGTAGCAGACTTTGCCTGCATATCGAGCGTTGCCGATCCGCTGGTTATCGGGTTGGCCGTCGAGAATATCTGCGTATACGAGGTATTCTCGGTACCAACATTGTTTGCGCTGCCATTGTATGGGCTATCGATGGATAACGGACCGCCCGATGTTTGGCTCGTGCCAGTGCCTTGCAGCCCAAATCCTTCGCTGCTCGATGCTAAGTTTCCGCTTAGTGCCGAAATGGTGTAACTATTATTGCCGCTGTGTAACCCATTATTTGTACCTGAAACAAATATATTTCCGCCGGATCCAGCATTCGTAGTAATACCGAATGTTACATTCGAACTCGTTACCACCGAACCTGCTAAGAGGCTGCCGAGAGATAAACTATTCGGCGAAACTGAGAAAGTGATGCTTGGAGCGACGGTAGCTAAGTTTGTCGATGGTCCAAACTCAGTATTAGTGAACATGCCTTGTTCGGCGGCTACTTTAACATAATATGTTGTACTTGGAGTTAAATTCACAATATAGCTACCGCCTGATCCACCCCATGATGCGTATGCCTGATAAAAAGGAGATGCACCAAGTACCCCACCAGTTTGCACATAGCTAGGGCTCGTGAAATTACTTGTTGTGGCGATCTCGATTGCAAATGTCACGTCAGTCGGGTACGTTGAGGTGCCCATAGAGTTATTGAGTGTAATCCCGAGTTTGTTGTAGTACGTGTTAGAGCCATTGCTCAAAGTCGGCGCTTGTGGAACTGCCAACTGTTCCGTTTGCACACCCCCCGCACCAGTGGTATTCCCAGCTCCTAACGCATTTGAGCTTGAGACTCCACCTAGTGATGCCTGACCTTTGTATGTCGAATTGCTAACGTTCGTAGCACTTCCAGAGCCTATGCTATAGCTGTTCAAATAGTATGTAGAATTATTGGAGAAGGAGCTTACCGTACTAAATAAAAATAGCCCCGCAGCTAACATACTACCGAGTGATCGCATCATGGCACATATTATACCAGCTGGTTATCACGCTTATAGTAATACGCTCGTAACGTTGGTCTTATAAGAATTTGTATGGTTTTAACATTCTAGTGACTATGACTATGCCTACGCTGAGTTCGTTTTTGCAGCTTCTCCCTATTTAGAAGCGCGATCGTTTCTTGACGCTCACCTAACCAGAAACTAAATATCATGAGTAATACGACAACATAACCAGGCCATAAAACGGTCAACCATGGACGAACCCTTGCGACAATACTCGAGCTAGGTGGATGGGTATTCGAGGTTGTTGCAGCATAGCTTGGATTACGTAGGATGACCGCAACTTGCAATGAGCTTAAATCTCCTTTAGTATCAACGGCTGCAATTTTAACCGGTATCGAGCCTAACGAAGTTTCTAGGTGCTTATAGGTATGCGTAATACTAAAGTTCGCATCTGTCTGCTCAACATACGTTGAGATAACACCATCACCCCATGTAACTGTAAGCGCGTATGGTTGAGTACCTCCATGTATTTGTAGGTTCAATGTAACAGGTTTGTTTAGTTCGTATACCTTGTATGTGTAATCTGTGGATATAGATAATTTTGAAGATTTGGTCTGTTGCTTTGGCGGAGCTGCAGTTACCTTAAGGTGGAACGGTGGTAAGTTAATTATCTGTTTTGACGGAGTTTGAGCGGTGATATATACGGTGTGTAAACCTGGCGGGATGACTTGGTTAAATGTGCAACTCCAGTATCCTTGGGCATTGGCATAGGTGTGACAGTAGTAGGGATTTGTATGGATCGTAATAACTATAAGTGAGTTTGGCGGGGCAATACCAGTAAATGTTGGTCCATAGCTGACCAGTTGCGTTTGACTAGGTGATTCGAATGGGATGTCAGTATCGATCTGTAGAACTTTGACGGTAACTGGAGCGACATATGCTGGTGTATTTGTAGTACTCAAAGGCGTGGGCGGAGTAGTAGTAGGAGTACTTGGTGGTGTAGGTGGAAAGTAATATACGCTTACTGACGATGACGAAGGTCCGGGATTATTCGTCACGTTATAATCCTGTGCAGTGAGCATGTTTAACCCGCTGGTAAGCGCGGCTGATACTTGGAATGTTCCGCTCTGGTCACATATTGCAATGCCTAAAAGCGTAGCATTGTCACTGACTTCAACGTAAGTATCGGTCGGGCAGGTACCGCTAATCGTCTGCGTTTGCGGACTTAACTGTTGATTGTTTGATGGGCTGGTAATCACCGCTGGGTCGGTTGGGATCGGTGCTAGTATTTCGCCGTTGACCGAGTAGGATGCTGCAATGGCCCCAATTGATGATGCGGAAAGTAATACGCCCACACATAATAGAAATAGCAAGTTTATCGGGTGGAACGCGATGGTTCTGTGGAGTGGACGCCTGTCTCGAGTATGATGCTTTGCGTTACGATGCGCCTTAGCAGAGTACTTGGCACTATGAGTTTTAGATTTTGTTTGTTTCATAGCGTTTAAGCTTGATTGGAATTATATAGTATCCGTTATATAAACGGTAGCAAACACAATATTTGAGATGCCTAAACTATTTAAGTGCTACTGGTAGCCTTAAATAATTGTTCGAGCTTGCTGAGAGAGTTGATGGTTATTATGCGTTTATTGACGCTCAAAACACCTTCGTTTTGCAGAGACGTTATTAAACGGTTTACGGTTTCACGAGTCGTACCAATTGATTCTGCAATATCCACATATGTTAAGGGCATGCTTAATACGGCAGTATCGCCCTGTATAGCATCAAGGAAGTCGGCTAGATATATCAAGCGCATGTAAAGTTTTCTTGAGATGTCATTTGTCATTAAATTAACAACTCGCTCCATAAGCGTACTATTGCCACGTGTCTTCACAAACAGTTCTTGCTCCAGCTCTTTTTTGCCCATTTTGTCTCTAGTTCGCAAATAATCTTGCCTTGATATTACATGTAAGACCGAATCACTCATGGTTTTGTAATACACCTCAGATTGCCACAGGGGGACATCGGAGGTGAGCGCTAAGGGGAATGTGTTGCCTTCCTTCATCATCACAAGCATTTGGCGATGTTTTCCTGTTCCAATATACACACCGACATAACCGGAACTTATATAGAAAACCTTAGCTGCTGTATCGATTTCTTGTCGCCTTGCGACGTTTACTTGCTCACCCGATTCAAAACTTTTAAACACGTCAACTCTCTTTAAAAATTACTTATTATTGTTTTGTAAACGAGAAATTGAGAAGGTTATCATCAAGAAGAATTAAGCTAGAGTAAACAGGCCTAACCTCACTGTGCATAAATATAGTATACATTCTTATTGGATGTAATGCCACACTTTACTACATAAGTAGGCATCATTGTCAAAACTACAAAACTAAGTGTAAGAAATAGTGATTGTAATCACAAAAACATGCTAAACTTATGCTTAAGAAGCGTAAGTGCTTTGGGGAGAAACGGTTTGAAGGCATTGTTTTCACACATGGATGGCCTGATTTCTGGCACTATCGTAGTGCCACTATTAGTCTCCCTTCGATTACATAAATTATCACGAAAAACGTTGAAGCTGTTCTCTTTCGTTGCAGTACTTGCGCTTTTAGTTGTAGGTGCAGTAAGTGTTGCTAACCCAAAAGCTACCTATGCCACCGCTGGCATCAACCAAGAGCTTAGCTTTGAAGGCAAGATCGTCTCCAGTACTGGTACCAATATTACTGACGGAAACTATAACACTGAATTTGTCGTTTACACTGGTTGTACAAACGAACCAGCCTCTAATGCTGGCTGTACAGCTGTGTGGACAGAAGATTATTTGACCAGTAATACGACCTATGCCGCTACGTTGCCCGTTGCTTTCACGAGTGGTACCTTCCAAGTAAACCTTGGCTCCGTTTGTTCTTTCGCTGGGGGTAGTTGTGAGGGGAATACCAACTCAGCTATTAACTGGGATACCTATCCGCTCTACGTATCCATTAATGTGGGTACGACTTCAGCCTGTGCTGCGGGCTTTTCATCATGTGGGGGTGGCACTGGAGCAATGAACCCCTATATTTTGCTGACCTCATCTCCATATGCCATGAATGCGGCAAATGCAGATGAGTTGGGAGGGATAGCAGCAGCAAGTTTTGTACAGCTTTCTCCTGGCACACAGCAAACCGGTAATATTAACGTTTCCGGCACAATAACTTCAGGTCTCATCAATGGTCAGACTATTGCAGGAGCAGCAAGTTTTGGTACAAGCGTTACGGCGCCGAGTCTCATTGCGAGTACGGGTGTGTATACGGGTTCATCTGGTGGTACGGAGCGCCTCGATAGTTCAGGCAACTTATTAAGTATAGGTAATATTACAGGAGCGGGTGCGGTAACGTTCGATTCTGGTGGCGCCACAGCGCTAAACCTGGATACTGGTGGCGGTGCGGCGATTAATATAGCTGGTACGAATGCGACTTCTATTGTCATTGGTGGCAATACGACCGCTACGATTACAGAAAAGGTTGCTAATTCTTCCGCTACAGCCTATACGCTGCAAACGGCTGGGGGGACAAAATTGCTTGTTGCCGATTCGACAGGCAGTCGTCTGTATGTTGGTGGTTCCGCGGGGAGTGGCACGCCTATTTTGCTTGTACTCGGTGTTAAGAACACTTCTGGTGACCCCACGGAAACGGATGGTAGCATGTATTACAACTCTACGAACAACCGTTTTCGGTGTGGCGAAGATGGTACATTTGTTAACTGTATAGGCGGTACGATGGCTACCAATACATCCGCATCTACTGCTGTTAACACGTGTACAACCGCTTGCTCGGCATTCAGTAACACTGGTACGTTACCGGCAAACTTCTGCGTAGCTGGACGCGTGATCCATATTATTGCTAACGGTGTACTGAGCACGACTACCACCGGTCCAACCTTAGGGGCGTGGGGTATATATATGGGGTCTAACTCAACCACGAAAACGTCTGACACATTGATTGGCGGGGCATCCCCAACCTCGGCTGCATTATCGTTGAGTATGACTAATACGCAGTGGCATGTCGACTACACGATCATTTGTGATACGACAGGTACGAGCGGTACGGTAACGGGAGAGGGTAGCTTTAGCTATGTCCCAAGTACGACGACAACAGCGACGGAGACCACCCTTCCGATGAGCGCATCTGGGACAACCACCATTAATACTACGACAGCTCAGACGATTTATCTCTTCCCAGCCTGGGGGACGTCGAATGCAGCCAACACTGCAACCGATGAACAGTTCATCGAATCAACCCAGTAGTAGGAGCGCAAAGCCGCATAGTATACAGAGCTGTTTATTGACTGATAACGTAGTCGTAGACTTGCTTGGATATATTAGCTATAAACGTGTTTGCTTGATCTTCCGGTAACCCGACCATTGCACAGAAGATGTATGGTCGACTCGGTACATATACAATGCCGCAATCGCTTTCAGACCATGAAGTATTAAAGACACCTATTTTTCGTGCCACAGTGATGTTTTTTGGTAGTTTGGCGGTAATGCGACTATTATCGTCAGAGTGACTCAGATACTCTAAGATTGCTTCTGAATCCTTTGGTTGTAAGTAGGATGAAAAGTAGAGACTTTTAAATACAGATGAATACGACATCGCATCAATAACTGCTTCACCATTCTGTATGTTTTGATCGACGTCCAATTGGTTGAGCGATTGTTGGCTAGGTGTTAGAAGGTTTTGGGTATTATCAAATATAACGTGGGCTGCGGTGTCGTCTGATTGGGAAAGTGCCAGTTTTGCAGCTTGGCGCAGGGTAATCTGAGTCCCAGCGCCTTTCTCCCAAAGATTACCGTAGCCAGGGTCAAGTTCGCTTTGTGTAATTGTGACCGGTTTATCAAGGTTTACTTTGCCGAGTTCAGCTGCCATATATAAGTTCATGGTGAGTGGAACCTTGATGAGGGAAGCAGCTACAAGCTCGTTATTCTGTCCAATATGTATCTCGGTGCCGGTTGGCAAGTACTCAAAATAAAAACTTTTCTGAACGCTCAGTGCGTTGAACTCGTTATCTAGAGATTCTCGCAATGACACAAAATTAAGCAGCATATCGTTAGGGTTATCGACGAGTATTCGCCTACTGAGGAGCAGGTACACACCAGCTTCATTCTGGGAAGAAGAGGATTTGGCTGCATGTGCATTATGTATCGTCCACCCAACATTGAAAATGATCAGGAGTGCCCCGAGGGACAGTAATACTGTGTTTAAGTGGATGAATCGTTTCATATTTTTTACTTGCTCATACAAGCTTAGCAATGATAAAAGTGTTTGGATAGGTCAATGCATGTAGAGCCACGCTGTAACTGATGACTGGTATTAGATAAGAGCTAATGAGCTAGTCAATCGAATAGAAAAATGTCTGGTTTAAATTGCAGGAATACAATCTTAAAACATTACAACACCCTGAATATAAAAAAGATCAATAATCTGAAAGTACTATGGTAATGCTAGAATAGTACTTATGTTAAAGCGGGTGGGGAATTTCGGACTCGCTCTCATTATAATCATTGCGCCAATGGTAGTGGGATTGTCAAAAACTGCCCTTGCAGACCCTGGAACCTGTCCGGCTACCGTGTCGCCACAGACAATATACGCTGATAGTACTACCGACTTCATCGTGTCTATCACAAACAGTAACGCAACTCCGATCCAATGGATATTAATTAATCCGCCATCGAGTAATTATTCGTTTGTTTCATCATCAGCAAATGGATGGAGTGCGGACGTTTTAGATTCGCAGGATGTTTTACTTACAGGTAGTAACCTAGCGCCTGGCGATACATTGGACGTTAATATCTCAACACAAGTAGCAGATTACCAACCAGGTGAAGCTGATTGGAATATTTACGCTAGTGATACCCCCGATGCATCTGATGGGTATTCGTGTACCGCTTTATACGGTTCGACAATGACGGATAATACACCTGAGATATCTGACGTTGCGGTAAGCAATGTGACTACAAATTCCGTAACTATTAGTTGGATGACATCTGTGCCGGCTACCTCGCGAATATTTTACGGGGTAGACAGCACCTATGGGAATGCTAGCTCACTAGACAGTAGCGCTACCACAAATCACTCAGTTATTTTGAAGGGCTTAATACCGAATACCGATTATCACTACGAAGTCCAAAGTACCACGTCGGCTGCGACACAAACATCAGGGGATAACACGTTTGCAACTGCGGTCGTAATCCTGCCAAATGCTAGCAGCCAGACGGCCAAAACACCCACAAATAATCCGCTTGGCGTAGCGGTTACGGACCCAGCTGACTCAACTCCACCGACAATTGGCTGGAGCTACAAGGTACACGGTGTGCTCACCTCATCACCGACCATTACCGGAACGGCGAGTGACAACGTGTCTGTCGCAGCGGTCCAATATTCGACAGACGATGGCATGGATTGGCTGCGGGCGGATACCGTGACGCCACCAAATGGTAGGAAGGTGACGTTTAGCTTTACGCCATTAAATCTCGCTGATGGCACATACAATATTTTGGCAAGAGCTATTAATAGTGGCGGCAAAATAACCACAACTTCTGACTTAAAAATTATTATCGATCATTACCCACCTATAGTTGGTGGGACCGTTTTCTCCTTTGGTCCTCAGGTGCTATATCCAAGCAACCAAAATATGTTACAGATGATTGCAGGGGTGCCGATGAACGTTACCTTAAGTTCAATCGGTGGGGCAACGAATGTCAGTATCAATGCAGTCGACACCAAAACAGGTCTGAGTAGTTCTAATTACAATTTGCAACAAAATCAGGATGACGACTTGTGGCACGGAATAGTTGACGTGAGTAGCCCCGGGACCTATCGTCTTATCGCCCACGGGGTGAACGGGGCGGGCAGGGTAACCGACAGCACTGTTGGTATGGTAACTGTCGAAGCACCTGGAAATGTCTTAATACATGGGAGTAACCAACCAGTAACTGGAGCTAGGATAACCGTTTATTGCCTAAGCCATGAGACGAATAGTTGGGTGCTTTGGGACGGTGCTGCGTACGGACAAACCAATCCGCAGCCAACAACAAAAGCGGGGTCCTACGCACTCCTATTGCCCGCCGGTAGCTACTATATCAAGGCCACTGCTCCCGATTTCCGGACCGTGAACACTACTATATTTTCTTTGCACCAATCTACTCCGGTTACCGCAGCGATTACCATGAGCAACAGTTTCCATATTGGACCGCTTCACTTGCCATGGCTCACGCTATCAGCGCAACCAATACATTGGGCACAGACATCGCAAAGCTTGTCTCATAAAAACACAACTACACAAACGTTGGTTGGTAGCACCCTACCAAGCTTTACGCTCAATGATATATATGGTGGCCAGCACAACTCATTGGACTGGCTTGGTAAGCCAACAGTCGTGAGTATCATAGCACCGTGGGTGCCGATGGCGAGCGACCAAGTACAAGCTTTGTCAAAGCTTAGCGCCAACCAAAGTGTAAACGTGATACCAATCGGACTGCAGGCGAACCGTGGTCAATTGCTCGCATATAACGCGATTTCCGGAAGTAAGGCCACGTGGCTGCCAGATCCTACTAGTGTGACGACTGGTATATTTGACGTTGGGAGCGTACCTGCAAATTATTTTGTTGATCGAAATGGGACTATCAAGAAGGTAAGCTATGGGTATTTGAATAAAAACCAGCTGCTACAGGATCTGGCCGGTTTGTAAATATCTTAGGTAACGCTCACGGTTTACTGTACTGTGTACATAAGCTTAACTTACGAAAAATAGGTGAATAAAACAGTGTTGCCACTACAGTTTATTGAAGAAAATTTACATTTCGCGATTAGCCTATTCGCGGCATTGGTTAGCTTTGCTGTTTTCTGGCTCTATCTTGACGCATGGCTTGCTGGTGGTAGGAAGAACCATAAGGAAATCTATAAATGGGCCGGATTCTTTGCAGTATCACTCTCGTTTATCGTAAATGCTACGATCATTGAACAGGACAATTTTGGACACTCAGTATTTGGGGGTATTTCGGTCGTGTTAGCCTCAGCTCTTCGTCTCATCGGCTACGCCCTAATCATAGTAGGCCAACTAACTGACCCACTGCAGGAAAGGCCCAAGCAGAAGAGCTTAGAAGAAGAATTGGGGCTAGAAGCAGAGCAGCCCCAAGCCAATAAGCCAAAATCGAGCAGGCGTACAGCTAATTCCATTGCAGTACTCAGCGGCGTAGTCAAAGCAGTGGCATTCTTGCCCATTGGCGCGCTGGCAATAGCGGTGCTGTATTGGAGACGCGCTACATCGGGTTTAGAGCGGCATTTGAAGCCAGTGGCTCTTGCATTCGCGCTTCTATTCCTCTTTGAATTGACGTCACTTGCCGAACTATATCGTGGAACAAGTAACCCGCAAGTCTATAGTCTCGTACGAGCGTTTGGACCTTTCTGGATCATTAGTTATCTAGCACTGCTTGTAGCCATGGTCGTGTTAGGACGTTGGGTATGGAAGTACCTTACGGAACGATTCTTCTCGCAACTCTTCATGATTTTTACTTCAGCAGTTCTCGTTGTATTCCTGATAACGACGGTAAGCTTTACATTCTTGTTACTAAATAATGTACAAAACGATGCACTCGATAACTTGCAAACAGCTGGAGACGTACTCGGATACGCGCTCAACAGTAGGCAAGCAGTTACTTTAGCTTCCGCTGACGAAGTAGCTGGCAATCCGCAGGTCATTCAGGCAGTTGAGGCAAATAATCATGCTTCACTCGATTCACTAACTAGTACAATTCTGGCCGACAAGGGACTTTCTAATTTAGATATTACTTCTGCACAGGCGCAGGTTCTTGAACGGGCTGAGAATCCGGACAGGTGGGGCGACTCTATTTCGAGTGATGCCCAAGTACGGCGGGCATTGATCGGTGAAAGTGATTCGGCAATTACCAGTGGAGATGGTGTCCTAGCTCCTACGCTATATATACGTTCAGTAGTACCAATAAAAGGATCTGATGGATCGGTGGTGGGTACCGTTTCGGCGACAATCGCGCTCAACAATACATTTGTAGATGGCCTCAAGAATGCTACAGGCTTAGAAAGTGCAATTTACAGCGGAAACATCTGTTCGGCGACTACCCTGTTAGCTCCTGATGGGGTGACGCACTGGGTGGGGCTGAAAGAGGAAAATAAAACAGTGCTAAACACTGTTTTAAGGAATGGTAAAACCTACAAAGGTTCGCTCAATATCCTAAATCAGCAATATTTGGCGACGTACATTCCATTTAGAAATGTGAATAACCAAGTGGTTGGCATGCTGTTTATCGGTGAGCCTGAGACAACCATCCTTCAAACCACGGCACACTCCATAGAACTGACCTTTATAGTTGCTTCTATACTTCTTGTTCTGGCAATTTTGCCAGCGTATCTCATTTCGAAATATATAGCTCGGCAACTGGAGTAGAAACATGTGGGTACGGCACGATGATTTATAGTACTGGCAGGAAAGACTTATTTACACACCTCAGCGATTTTGCTTAATATTCACGCGCCAACATCTAGCGTGAACTTAAATTAATGTAGACAGGTAGTGGGTGGACTAAATGCAAAGTAAAGAGAAAAAGATAACAAATAGTTTAGTAGCAGTTGCTTCATTAGTTGAGGCTGTAGTCATATTGGGCTGGTATGGGCACCACGCTGGACTGAGTTTGCAGTTTACATGGCGGTGGTTCGCACTGCCGCTCATCGGATCACTTTTTGTGGCTATTGGTTGTTTGATACTTATGTTAAAGCGGGTCCCTACGAGGAGTGGTCCTTTCTACTGGTTTATGTTATTGCTTGTCTCGAATATTGGGCTCACTACTATGTTGTTGCTTGAAGTTTTGAGCGCAACGCCGCAAGCTGAAGCATTCTTTCAAAGTTTACTCGTGATCACTTGGCTACCGGTTGCAGTTCTACTACTTCTCTTCACGGTCAGCTACCTCGAGCGGAAAAGTATTGCGCTCAACCCGTTCACGTGGGGAATGCTATTATCAACGTTCATGCTACTAGTTTTTGTTGTTGGCGCTAGTAACATCACCGAGAATCATATCCCCGCACAAAGTCGTCTAGCATGGTGGGGTTACGCAAATCCTCCAGTAAGATCCGACGAGCTAGTATACTGGTGGATCGGCATACTGGGATTAGTCAGTCTTATCTTATTAGTTAGGGCATATCGCCGTGAGACAGGTCGTATAGCAAAAAAACAGCTGCGTATTTTCGTAACTGCCGTCGCTCAGTATATGATTATTGCGGTTACATTCGATATTGTATTGCGTAAAGTGCTCCACGGTAACTTGCCACCTATGACATTTATCTATGTAACGTTGATGGCGGTGATCATAGAGTATGGCATCGTTAAATACGGCCTATTTGTTATTAGTCCTACTTCATTGTCAGGACAGATTCTACAAGATTTGTCAGAAGCAGTAGTTGGTATTAACGCTAACTATGAAATAGAGTTTGCAAATAGTGGCGTGGATATAATCTTTGGTCGATCCATGAGCACGTTGTACGGGCGACATATCAATGTACTGCTCGGCGAAGATATTATGTCGCATATTCGAGATACCATTGAAGGCCCTGAACGAATGTACACATTCGAGGACGTAACTGTTCGCCAACCGCATAAGTTGGTTGACGTGTCCCTGACAACGAGTCGCGTATTCGTCAATGGTAATACATCTGGCGGTTACATATTTGTATTTCAAAATATCACTGAGCTTAAGAAGAAGTCAATCGAGCTTGCACATGAGAAGTTAAATGTTGAGCGCAAAGTTATTGAACGCACAAGAGAGTTACACGAAGAACGTGCGAAACTACATGCTTCAATAGAGAGCTTGACGCTTGGTTTTGCATTTGTAAGTAGGGACGGTAAGGTCCTTGTCCAGAACCACACTTTAAATAGACTATTAGGGATAGATGAACCATTTCCAGATATAGCGAGTCTCGCTCGTAAGATGCACAGTAAGGCGATCGAGCGGTATTGTTCATCGGTACTGAAGCCGAATGCTTCCGCAGCTCAACATGAACTTGCGTATGAAGGCAAGGTGCTACGAGTTTTTGTTACCTCGGTTACCGCGGAAGGCGGTACTACGCCCATCGGATCCGCTATGCTTATAGAAGATATTACGGAAATGAAAGTGTTAGACCGATCACGTGATGAGTTCTTTTCGATTGCTTCCCACGAACTCCGTACACCGCTTACCGCGATACGTGGCAACTCAAGTATGCTCTTAACGTATTATCATGCACTATTTAAGGATAAAGCAGCGCTTGAGATAACTGAAGATATATATAAATCAAGCCTTCGACTCATTGGGATTGTGAATGACTTTTTGGATGTCTCACGATTGGAGCAAAAACGTATGGCATATAATCTTGCCCCATTTTCTCTTGATAAGGTCATTGAGGAAGTCATTTACGAAATGAAGGGTGTTATTCGAGAAAAAAACCTCACTATTGTTTTTGATGGAAAGACACTTGGGAAAGTACCGGAAGTATGGGCAGATGAGAATAAAGTTAAGCAGGTAATCTATAACCTGGTTGGTAATGCATCTAAATTTACTGAAAACGGTACCATTACACTTCAAGCCAAGCAGGATGGTGGCAAACTTAAGACGTATATTACTGACAGTGGAGTCGGCATTCCACTGGAGCTTCGTAATCTACTGTTTCACAAGTTTCAACAGGCGAGTGGGAGCATTGTAACTCGAGACACCACGCGGGGTACCGGGCTTGGACTGTATATCTCCAAGTTAATGATTGAAGATATGGGTGGCGCTATCATACTCGAACACTCGGAGGTCGGGAAAGGGTCGACATTCAGTTTCACACTGCCAATCGCAACTATTAAACAAAAGAACACACAGCATCTTGCGCAGACGGTAATTGATATCCGGACGGGTTTACAAAAGAAGGAATAAAAATTGTTTTTAAAGGGGGAGTTCTTCATCGTGTGATTTGCGCGTAGTGTGGAAACTCCCCTATACTTTGAATGTATTTAACGCATAACTTTGTAGGTGGTAACAATCATATGTCTAAGGCAATAATTCTCATAACAGAAGACGATCCGTTGATGTCTCGGATGTATCAAAAAATCTTTACATTCGAGGGCTACGAGGTCGTCATGGCAGGTAACGGTGAAGAGGGCCTCGAGAAAACTCGGAGCACTAAACCTACGATGATCCTGCTCGATGTAATGATGCCGGTTATGAACGGCTTAGAGATGCTTGAAAAACTAAAAGCTGACCCAGATACCAAAAAGATACCGGTTATTATGTTAACCAACTTAGCAGGACAGCAGGATGCAGAAACAGCGCTTTCGAGGGGGGCAGTAAAGTACATCATCAAGAGTGAGCATGACCCTAAAGAAATAGCCGACATGGTGAAGGAAGTACTTTCGGGGTATACTCGCGACCAGGTTCCACCCACTAGCTAGACATTTATGGTGCGGAGACAGTATAAAGCTTCGTAAGGATGTTCTGCTTTAAATTGAACGATCTTGTTCTAGGATACCAAGGGTGCTATTCTTCATCGGTTCTGCGAGTCGTCTGGCTTCCTCAAGGGTATCGCAGAATATCATTCGGTTGCTATAAAAAGTTCCATTAACGACTTGAAGTAGTTTGCGATTTTTGCCCTTAAGCCCAACTATTATTATTCCTGTTGCTAAATTATTGTCTCGCATCCCAGCTATTTTACTTAAGTCAGCTATTCCAAATTTAAACTTATTGCCGTCGCCCATGGTGTGTATGATCACGGGAACTGGCACGGGGCTAGGATGGGTTTTCAAATTTAGCTTCGTAGCTTCATCAGTCAACGAAAGGATACTTTCTATCGTAATGGGCTGGTTGAAGTTCATGTACATGATGTCATTTTCTAACTCAACATTGTTAGATTCGTCAAGCGAAGGCATAGATTGAGGTGAGTTCACGATTGCTGTGGCCATAATAATAACTCAACATGGTTACGTTTACATGTACGGTTAATATTAACATAGTGGCCATGATGAATGAGCACCTTTAAGTAAACCATAAGCACTATTGATCCTTCGTATCTGTGTACGGTACTATGATTTATATCACGTTATATCTAACGAAGGGTGAAATAGTATGCTACTTAAAAAGCTTTCAAGTTCCGTTCGGGTTTCAGGTGTAATTATGGTAGTGATCACTGCAGCTTTCTTGTCGACGGCGCCAATGGTTTCTGCGGCTACATCGACAACAAACGCAGTATCCATCCGTACGACATTCCATGTAAAACGTCACTCGTTAACGGGGCCAATTGGGCTTAGTCCGAGCGTCGTTAAATCAGTGTATGACTTAAGTAGTGCTGGCTCTGGAAGTGGTACGATTGCGATCATCGATGCGTACGATAGCCCTCGAATTCAGTCGGATCTTAACACCTTCAGCACTCAGTATGGATTGCCACAATGTACTATGGCTAATTCGTGCTTCGAGAAGCACATTATGGCATCAAGGATCTCGAGTAATAGTGGCTGGGAACTCGAAGCTTCACTTGATGTTGAGTGGGCGCATGCGATTGCACCAGGTGCTAAAATACTGCTCATTGAAGCTCGATCGTCAAGCGCGACTGATATGTTAAGTGCGGTTAACTATGCACGGAGTCGATCAGACGTTGTGGCAGTATCGATGAGTTGGGGTGGTAGTGAATTTTCTACTGAAGTTTCATATGACAGTGACTTTACGAGCCCCTATGGAGCAGCATTCTTCGCGGCAGCTGGTGACAGCGGCACCGGTGTCGAATGGCCGGCAGTTTCACCAAATGTTATCGGTGTCGGTGGTACGACGCTTCATCTATCCTCAATAAATACGCTAATATCTGAAACGGCCTGGAGCGGTACCGGTGGCGGCGTTAGTGCCTTTGAGTCACAACCAAGTTATCAAACAGCATACGGAATTACTGCAAGTGGTGGAAAGCGCGCGGTGCCGGATGTGTCATACGACGCAGATCCAAATAGTGGTGTAGCGGTATATGACTCAAATAGCTACGAGCGACAATCAGGTTGGTTCCAGGTAGGTGGTACCAGTGAGGGTGCGCCGCAATGGGCAGCTATCGAAGCACTTGGTAAATCTGTGAAGAGTCCCCAACTGTACGCAGATGCAAAACTAAGCACTACTTCAGCATTCTTCCGTGACATTACAAGCGGAAGCAATGGTTCTTGTGGTCTCGTATGTAACGCAGGCACCGGATATGATACAGTTACAGGACTTGGAAGCCCAGTTACCACCAAGTTTTAGCGACTTATATCTACATGCAACACCGACAAATCATTCTCGCGAGTGGATCTCCACGACGAAAAGATCTCATGAAACTAATGGGCTTAGAATATGAGGTGATCCCAAGCGATTTCGAAGAACATCTAGATGACAGCAGGTCGCCCGAAGAAGTTGCTAAGGAACTCGGTCTCGGTAAAGCATTGACCGTTGCGCAGAAATACCCCGAGGCAATTGTTGTTGGGTCTGACACAGTTGTGTCGCTTGAAGGCAAACAATATGGAAAAGCCGTTGATGAGGCTGAGGCACGCCAAATGCTGACAGAGCTAGCTGGAAAGTGTAATCTTGTTTCATCGTCACTGGCCGTGATTTGTTTAGCGGAAGGCATGCGGATAGTTGATGTAGACAGTGCAAAAGTTTTCTTTAAACCGTTTAACGGTGAAGCAGTCGAGAAGTATCTTAAGTCGGGTGACTGGAAAGATAAAGCTGCAGCTTACGGTGTCCAGAGCGGTGCAGACGTATTTGTAGATCACGCAGAAGGCGAGTACAACGTGATACTTGGACTCCCAACGAAGCGGTTGGCTGAAGTACTGAAAAGTTTTGGGATAGCGTCAAAAGTTGCGGTGATAGCACCACCGGTTGGTTTACGGTTCGAGTAAGTTTAAATCGCTTATTTCAGGTGGTAAAAATCCGTTGCTATGTTTGAACCCGGTATCCCACACATAGCCCTGGTTATATCCTAAGTCTTTCATGAGCTTCGTTGGTGCGTTACGAAGGTGCAATGGAACAGCTAGGTCTGGGTATTCTTGAGCAGCAGATTGTGCACTATGCATGGCATTCGCGATCGCCCGTGATTTGTTCGTTTTAGCAAGTACCGTCGCGCAGTGGTATAAATTGTACTGACATTCGGGCATACCGATCCGTTCGACGGCCTGGAACGTTGCGATTGCCAAATTGAGCGCCGCTGAAGCCGCTAGCCCGACATCCTCACTGGCGAAAATGACCATTCGGCGAGCTATAAATTTTGGATCTTCGCCAGCTTGCAAGATGCGCGCCATATAATATAGCGAAGCATTCACATCGCTCCCACGCATCGATTTTATAAAAGCACTAATGAGGTTGTAGTGCATTTCGCCGGCTTTATCGTAGCCAGGGATTCGCTTCTGGGCAGCGGTTGTAACGACATCAGCAGTGATCACTCCTTTGGTTAGCTGCATCGCGAGCTCTAAGTTACCCAGTGCTACGCGCGCATCTCCTCCGGATAACTCAGCGAGCAGGTCGATACTTTTAGCGGGCAGGCGTTTGGCAGTTAATTTTTCAGCTTTCGCGGTTTGCTTGAGAATAGTGATAATTTCAGTTTTACTCAAGGGTTCAAGCACCAGTACGCGGGAACGAGATAAGAGCGGTGTTATGACTTCAAAACTCGGATTCTCAGTCGTAGCGCCAATGAGGATAAGTGTGCCATCTTCAACATAGGGAAGAAATGCATCTTGTTGCGCTTTATTGAACCGATGAATTTCATCGACGAATAATATCGTACGCATGCCTAGTCGTTGATTGGCCTGTGCCTGTTTGACAACGTCAGTGACGTCAGCTTTTTTAGCGGTGACTGCGCTAAGTTCGATGAATTCAGCATCCGTTTCTTGCGCGACGATACGAGCCAGTGTTGTCTTACCGCTTCCAGGCGGTCCCCAAAGTATTAGACTCGTCGGCTGTTTTTTAGAGATAATTTCGTGAATTATTTTACCAACGCCGACAAGATGTTCTTGCCCAATAACGTCCTGTAGCTTTTCAGGACGCATTCGTTCTGCCAAAGGTCTCGTCTCCATACTACAGATTGTAGTGTGCTAGTGGTGAAATTGACAAATCTTGGTTACAGACGTATCATTCCCCTCCATAACTTGAGCAAATTTGTACCAGGAAAGGTATAAACATGAGTGAAGTTTTAGTTGAACAAGGTGTTGTACTCGGTTTTGGCGGGTCAAACGCGCGCAGAGCAGTGAGCAAAGCCGGTGATATTTCTAAATTTGCCTCAGTTGATACACCAAAACGACCGAAGGCGTTTTTTGGATGGATGGGAAGACAGCTATTGGAAGCTGCAGATGCTGGCGCTAAGTGGGTGGTGGCGGGCTATCCTGGTCCTGTTAGTCCCGATGGTAAACTCATTGGTCCTTTCAAAAACATTCCAGGGCTTAAGGGTGCACGATATGATCTTGCAGCGCGGCTCGGTGCAGTTGACCCCGCTGTAGGGCGGCTACTTGCTAGCAACGAATTTACGTTAGTGAATGTTAATGACGGTAATCTTGCCGCACATGCTGCTACTGGGCGTATAGGAGCATTTAAGTATAGTCGCGTGGCATCATTAATTCTAGGTTCTGGGGTGGGGTCGGGTCTCGTTATTCGAGATCCAAAGTATTCTACGGTGTACCGTGTCGATGAGCATATTCCGGCGGAGATCGGACATATACCGCTCAGCGCCGATCCTGCCGATACGTTTGAAAATGCGGTATCCGGGACAGCCCTTGCTCGAATCGCAAACGCCAGAGGGTTTGGCGAAGATTCTCGGTCCATACCCAAAGATCACCACGCTTGGAGGAGTACTGGCGAAATGGTCGGTCAAATGTCGACCATATTGGGCTTCATGCTCGGTGCCGATTTGGTGGTTCCTTGTGGTGGTATAGGTTCAGGCGCGCAAAGTGAGTATGACCCACATTTACAAAATATGCTTGATGCCTTTGAAACATATGGCAGTGCCACACAGAGGCTGCTGATGCCAAACATTATGCCGGTGCCTAGAGAAGATAGGCAGGTGTTTGAGCTGTTTGGCGGCGAAAGCGTAATGCGAGATATCTACACTCGCGCTGCTTAATATTACCGAATCGCTCCGTAAGCGCTCACAGCTGCAAAAAGTAGCAGTATTACCGCAGTAACACGTTGTAGCGTCTTGGCAGGAATAATCTTAATGAGTTTTGAGCCCATAAGAATTGCAATCGTTGTTACTGACCACAGTGCTAATACTGCGCCAATACCGACGCTTAGAGGTTCGTGATAGCGAGCCGTGTAATTAGCGGTGGCTATTTGGGTAATATCTCCCCACTCGCTTAAAAATATTAGTCCGAATGAGGCAGCATAGATCTTCCAGAAGCTATGCGTATTACCTGCAATTGCTTTAACTTCGTCAGCTTTCGGCTCTTCTTCAAAACCATGCTTCCCGACCAAAAGCAGTAGGGCGCCCATTAAAAACAGTAAGGCGACGAGAAGGTCAACAATGCGGTGCGGTAATAAGTTGAATGCCTGGCCGATAGTAACTGCAATGCAAACGTGTACAAGGAAGGCAGAGGCTGCTCCCAGCCACACGTACACTGCTCGGTAGCGGGTGCCCAACATGAGGGCTGCAAACATAGATTTATCCGGAAGCTCAGAAATAAAAACTACACCAAAAACAATGCCGGCGATACCTAGATTCATTATGTAGTTTAGTATACTCCTTATGCATTTCGTGAATATGTAAATCGGTATAATAGGTACCATGCAGTTATTTGATCGGCTATGGCATAAGGTGCTCAATCGGCCCTACCGAGCGGTGCGCACCGTAGATACGGGTACAGGCACCCCAGTTGTTTTGTTGCATGGGCTTGGCAGCTCGAGCGAGGCCTGGAGCAATGTCATTACGCTCCTAAAAGAAGACCACCGTGTTATTGCCTTTGATCTCATTGGATTTGGTGATGCTCCAAAGCCGGACTGGATAAACTATGACGTTGACGATCATGCTCGTGCGGTCATTTCTGCAATGGGTAAGGCAAACATTAAAGAGCCGGTTATACTGACTGGGCATTCCATGGGGTGCTTGGTAGCAGTGCGTATTGCGCGTCTTCGGCCCGATCTCATAGATCGGTTGGTGTTGTATGAAATGCCGTTATATGCCGACGTGCCGTCGCTCAAACGATATACCTTACTACGGAAAATGTACTTCAGGATATTCCAGTTAGTCTTGAAAAGGCCAGATTACTCACCTGAAAATGTGCACCGGGTCCAAAAGATAGCATCACATATGAGCGGTTTTGAGCTATCAGAGGAAACGTGGACACCGTATGTAAAAAGTCTCAAGAACACCATTATTCGCCAGCATACAGCAGAAGATATGCGGCAACTACGGATCCCGATGGATCTAATTTACGGATCGCTCGATATGGTGATTCTGCGGGGCCATGTACAGACAATTTTTGATTTACAGGTCAACGCTATTACAACGCATATGGTGCGTTCGCGACACAAGATTACGCCCCGGGCAAGTTCGGTTATCGCAAATCGTATCGACGAAAACATAAAAGTACCGGTAAAGAAGAAAAAAATATCCAAGAAACTCGCAAAGTTGAAGTTGTTTGATAACAATTCAAAACAAGCGGTGTAATGCTGCAAGAGAAGAATCACAGAAAAACATGCAGAAAACCACAAGGTTGATGCGCGTCGGTGCTATATAATATGTACCGTGAAACAAGTACCCGTTGATCGCCAGCTCTATGTCTATAACAGCAGTATGACCTTTCATCAGCTACCTGCAAAGTCGCAAGGTTCTAGAAGGCACCTGTTCCTGCGGTTCATTATCATGGTGATCATGGTTGCTGCTGTCATTGGTGCAGTTGCCTATGGGTATAATCATGAAACGAAGAAATCGGCAGCAACTGGTCAAACGACAGCATCGACTACCTCGAATAAGGTGGCGGCCACTACTACTAAAAAATCTGCTCCTGCTGTCGTACCGGCCAAAAACTATTGCACCAACAATACACTTTCGCAGCTGGTTTTGGTCAGCATTAGCAAACAGCACTTATGGGCCTGTGATGGGACCACGACCGCATACGACTCCCCAGTTGTTACTGGTATGGAGTCGTATGCAGCTGACTTGACGCCACCCGGAACATACCACATCTATGCCAAGGAGACTAATATTGATCTCAAAGGCTGTGACGCTACTGGCTGTTGGGATGATCCGGTCAGTTATTGGATGCCGTGGCTCGACAATCAGTACGGACAGTACGGCTTTCACGATGCCACTTGGCGTACTCCTTCAGAATTTGGCAACGTCAACATTTATGCGCCGTACACCGCTTCGGTTGTCGGATCGCATGGTTGTGTAGAGCTACCGCTCGCAACGGCGAAATGGATCTATAATTGGTCTGTGGTGGGCACGACCGTCACGATAGAGAGTTAATCTAGCTAACAATTTGCTAGAATAAACATATGCTTATAGCACTACTGGTTTTGGGGGTCTTAAATCTAGCTGGTCTTATATTTGTTGCCTCAAGGCAGAAGAGCTTTGATGCATCTAATGAATTTGCGCAAAACCGCAAAGAGTTCTCGCAGGCCAATAAAGAACTCAGAGTTGAAATAAATGAGCGGGTTGAACAACTTAAGGATAAGAATGACGAGAAGCTTGAGCTCATCCGTAAAACGGTAGAGAATCGGCTTGAGTCGTTACAAAAAGATAACGCTGAAAAACTCGAGAAGATGCGCCAGACAGTTGACGAAAAGCTACAGAGTACGCTTGAAAAAAGACTTGGCGAAAGCTTTAGATTGGTCAGTGAGCGGCTCGAAAAGGTTCAGCGTGGCCTTGGTGAAATGCAAGGATTGGCAAGTGATGTGAGCGACTTTAAGCGTGTACTGACTAACGTTAAAACGCGTGGAACCTGGGGTGAAGTACAACTTGAAAGCATGCTGGAACAAGTCTTTATTAAAGACCATTACGAAAAGCAGGTAATGCTCAACGCAACTAGCCGTGATGCTGTTGACTTTGCAATCAAACTGCCGGATAAGAGTTCCAAGAATGGTTTCATTTACTTACCAATTGATGCCAAGTTTCCGCTGGAAGATTATCAACGACTGGTAGCGGCAGAGGAAAAAGGTGATGTCGTTGAGGCTGATGCAGCGTCTAAGGCGCTCGTACAACGTATCCGGCTGGAGGCGAAATCAATCAAAGAGAAGTATATCTTGCCGCCATCTACGACTGACTTCGCGGTACTATATGTACCAACAGAGGGGTTGTACGGCGAAGTCTTGCGAACACCGGGATTATTCGAGCATCTACAATCGACGTATCGGGTAACAGTTGCCGGACCGACGACCATTGCGGCGATTTTGAGCAGCTATCAGTTAGGGTTTCGAACGCTTGCTATTGCTGAACAAACCAGCCAGGTTTGGGAGCAATTTACGGTTATCCGTGGTGAGTTTGGCAAGTTTGGCGGACTACTGGATAAAGCGAAGAAGAAAATTCAGGAAGCTGGCAACGTCATTGATGACGCTACATCGAAGAACCATTCAATTGAGAGTAGGTTAAATAAGGTGCAACTGCTTGCAGACAAAACCGCAGAAACGGCGGAAAATACTAGCGTCCCGGTGGAACAGACGTTACTTGATAATATGGATTCGGAAACTTAGAAACGAATGCCTTTATCCGAACTATTTGGAATCTTATCTGGTGTAGTTATTTTATTCGGTGGACCACCATACTTATTCGATATCCTAAAAGGAAAAACAAAGCCCCAACGTACGACTTGGTTTATCTGGACCGTACTTGGGGTTATTTCATTTACTTCTCAGTTGAAACTTGGCGCTCATTGGTCACTTGTCTATGTAGGGTTGAACGCAGCTGGTAATGTCGCGGTATTCTTACTTTCGCTTAAGTACGGTACCGGAGGTTGGCGCAAACTCGACATTCTAGCCCTCAGTATCGCGACCGTTGGCGTTATTATTGCGATTACCGTCGATTCTCCGCTCGTGGCACTCCTTGGTTCAATCCTAGCTGACTTTTCTGGCACGTCGCTTACCTTGCGTAAGACGTATTTGCAGCCCTCAACTGAAACGTCAATCACCTGGTTCTTTTTGGGTACTTCTTCGCTCTTTGCCGCCTTCGCTGTCGGCAAGTGGGACTTTTCGCTCCTACTGTACCCATTATATCTAGCAGCAGTAACGTACGGCGTATTAGTCATGCAATGGCTGAGCACGGTAATGCACCCTCGTCCGGCGCATGCAGTTCGAAGTAGCAGGTAGCAAAGCAAACTTCTTATTTGTGCGACTTAATAAAGTCGATACTGAGCGCGGCAGTCCATGAGAAGTTGGGAGCACCAAGTGGGTGACCGCTAATCGGATTAAAATACTCATAAAATCCATGCTTCTGAACAAGTTCAAGCGTACTTTCACGCAGCGCCTCAGCATGATCCTTAAAGCCGTAGCGATTTAGGCCGTCAATAATCATCCAGTTCATATTGACCCATGACGGCCCCTGCCAGTATCGATTCGGATCGAAATACGGAGAATTGAGCGGGGTACTCGGAATTGGGTATGCCGGACCAAATACATGTTCGTTTTCAATCGACTTAACGAGTTGCGCCGCACGTTCCTGACTGATACTACCGGCGTATAGCGGCATGAGCGATTCAATGCTTGGTTGTTTGAGTAGGCGGTGAGTTACAAAATCACGTGGATAGTATTGTTCGGTATACGGATCCCATAGTTCTTCGAGTGTTTTCTTGCTACGTTCCATGGATTCGATCAGATCTTCCGGAATGTCTGCACGAAGCGTCTTGCCGATTTGCAATAGATGATCGTTGGCACGAATCAGAATACTATTGAACGCCAGGTCCTCAATCGCAAACATCGTATGATCAAGAATTTTGTTGATGTCATATGCTTTACGGCGGAGTCGTCGTTGGACGCTGTAGAGTGCGAGCGCTTCAATATTTGTAGGTCGTTGCTCCGGTGGAACATAGCGGGTATCGAGACGTAGCTTGCCGACAATAAGCTCTAACTTAGTTTTCTGAAGTACTCTGATCCACCATGGTAACAGGTGATCATCAAGCTCACCCATCCACGGCGGCGTGTTATCGAGACCAGTTTCCCATGGGTGGATTTGTAAGACTAATCCTTCGTGGTGTGGATCGCGTTCTGTATACAGCCATTGGTGGTAGGCGATCAGGTGGGGCCAGACCTGTCGGTACCAGCTTCGGCGTTCACTAAGTTTCATTTTTTCGCCGACTCGGACAACCGCCTCAGCTATTAAGGGCGGTTGTGTAATACCGCTAGTTGTCACATCATCGGGAGAAAATGGGCTTAAGAAGCTATCCCAGACACCTGAGTGCATACGCTGTTTCTTGCCTGGCGTGAATATGATATGGGGAAGCATACCATTTCTCCATTGGGCGCGAAGCAAGCTCAAGACTTCAATTTTTGCACGTTCTACATCTAAGTGGCGCAGACCAATCGCGATAAAGCAGCTATCCCAGAGCCACTGGTGCGGATAGAGGCCATGTGCCGGGATGGTGAAAAGTCCACGGTCATTGTCTCTTAAGACCTGGGCGGCTTGGTCAACTACTTCTGTGTTATCTCTCATGGTTTTGGTGATAGTATAGCCTAATTTTTGGCTTAAGCGTATGCTTTTTAGTCTTTGCTGTACTCTGTGAGCCCATCGAGCACAGATGCAACACCTTTGAGGAATGGCTGTCTCGCTTCGTAGGGTAATGCATAATACTGCTTTAATAAATCGGTAATACTCGGATGAACGCCAAATGCCGGATCATCTCCCCTATGGGGCGGTTCAGCAACTATAACATCATTTGGCGCGGTGCCTTCAAACGTTGTGTCAGCGGCAATGGTGTACCAGAATTGCTCTACTGGAATTTCATGACGGTACCTGATCAGTGCTTGTAACTGAATGCAGCGGGGAGCATGTGAGGCAACGGCTACTTGGTAGATTTTTGTTATGCCATGTTCAGCAAAGTATTTTGCAGCATTAGTGACTTCATCGCTGCTATTCACGAGTTCATTCAGCGTGTGAATGTTTTCTTCTAGTTGGGCTCTCAACTCTTGTAACTGGTCATTACTCAATGTTTCAATCAACGGTTTAAGTTGCGGGAAATCATTTAACTGATTAAAGTGATCGAGTAAGTATTTTTTGCTATATTCGCCCTCATTAAGACCATCTTTGCGCGACGGTCCGGTATACATCACGATATCGGTGATTGGTTCATCGGGAGTTTGCACTAAGAGCAACTGTATGACTTTTGGGATGGTACCCATAAGTCCTTTTTCAGGTTCACCCCAGGCTAAAGCTTCCCAGCCAGGTTGCAGGTAGTTTACATGTATAAGTATGCCGGACTTAATCAAAGCATTCTCTCCTTTGTCTGTTCATACAATTCTATTCAATAATATCAGCTATGGCTTAAATCTAACGGTAGTTTGTAAAGCTGAGCGGATAGTCAAAATCCTGTACGCGTAATAGCTGCATAACTGTTTGCAAGTCGTCTTTGCTGTTGCTTGTTACGCGGATAGCGTCGCCTTGAATTTGGGATTTTACTTTCGGTGCCTCATCACGGATCAGTTTGGAAACTTGTTTGGCCTTTTCCTGGTCGAGGCCTTGCTTGAAGGGTACTTCTTTGGTGGTTTTAAGATTACTCGTTACCGGCTCTTTTGAAACATCCAGCACTTTCTGACTTTGGTTACGGGCGGCAAGTTTTTTGCGCACTATATCAAGTATGGCATCTATTTGCCAATCACCGTTGCCGGTAATTTTTAATCCAGCTTTATCTGCATTTAGCCATTCGACTTCAGCTGTGGTGCCTTTAAAGTCATAGCGGCCGGAGAGTTCGCGTTGCACTTGGTCGAAGACGTTATTCATTTCCGCTTTGTCGTATTCACTGACGACATCAAATGAAAAATTAGCCATGTAAGTTATTGTACCGTTGATGGTACTTATGCGACAAATTGCATACTAACTGGTTGTCGGATTCGTCTCAGGTTTGCTGGGTCTACCGTAATGGGGTAATGACCCGTAAAACAAGAGACTTCGAAGTTTTCTGGCGGTTCACCAGTTATATCGTAGACAGACTGCATCATACCGTCTAATGACAGATACCCAAGATATGCGGCTCCAATGTCATCACGAATGGCATCGATCTCTTTACGGGCTGCTATCAGGTGTCTTTGTTCTGGCGTATCGATACCATAAAAATTTGGGAAGCGTATTGGCGGTGAGCCTGAGAATACGCTGACAGATAGTGCACCGTATGATTTTAGCTTCCTAGTAATAAAGGCAGCAGTGGTATTCCGTACGATAGAGTCATCGACGAATGCAATATTTCTGTCGCGTATCATGTCAGCCTCAAATAAATACTTAATTTCTCGGAGCGCCTCACGAAGCGCCTGCGTTGGTGCCATAAAAGTTCGTCCAACTTCCGGGTTTTTAGTTATGAGCTGTCTATATTCCAGGCCACTTTGTTCTGCAAAACCTTGCCCAAATGGCACAGCCGTTGCCGGCACGCCAACAACTAAAGTGTCATCACTAAGTTTGTCGGCATGTTCGATGGCTAGTTGTCGACCCATTGCTCGACGAATGTCGGCTATTGGTACACCCTTAAATTCGCTATCGGGACGTGAGAAGTAGATCAGTTCAAACATATCGAACTTTGGATCAGGCTCTGCCAGGTGACGTATTTCGATTTCATCGGGAGATATGGAGATCATTTCACCTGGCTCTATATCACGAACAAAGTCAGCACCGGCAGCCTTCAGGCCCATAGTTTCCGATGCGACCATGAGTCCTCCGGCAGTTCGACCGAGTGCGAGTGGGCGAACACCGTGACGATCACGAAATGCTGTTAAGACTGGGTCCCCATTTCTGTTATTGGAGACTATGATGGTTGAAAATGCGCCAGTGAGCATCGGGAAAACTTCTTCAACTGCATCTTCAATGGATGCACCCTTCGCTACGCGATCAGCTATTGCCCGTGTTTTCATCTCTGAGTCGTTGACGTCATCAACTCTAATGCCACGATAGACTGAGTCTAGTGACAGTTGTCTGGTATCAGATAAGTTACCATTGTGACTCAGTAGAATTTGCTGGTCACCTATACCGGATTCAGCAGGTTGGTGATGTGCATCATCTCTGCCGGATGTTGCGTATCGGTCGTGCCCAACGGCCGCAACGAGCCCCCACGTTGCCAGTTCTGCTACTCGCTCATCGTCCCAGATATCACCGGCAGCACCAGCCTCACGCATGTACTGAATCTTACCCTCATCAGTGATGCCACCAATCCCGGTTGCGCCGCTCCCGCGATTTTCCATAACTTTAAGTGCATCGGCAGCGCCCCGTGCAGCAGTACTGGCATCATATACGCCAACAACTGCGCACTTCTCATTCATACACACCCGCCATTTACGCCTAACTGTATCAGTAATTGCCTGAGCTTACTACAACCGTAATTGCAAATCTTAAAGTACCCCTGGGTAATCACCAGTGAAATTTTAGTAGTAACTGTATATAATCAATGGCAATGAATTACCAAAATCAACGTATTGCTGAAGTTGCCGAAACACTGAAAGCCCGCATGCATGAACTGGAGCATAAAGCGGACATATTAAAGTCAACTGAACTTAAAGCCCTCTATGCTGAAATACCTACGCTTCCAGCTGAACAGCGTGGCGCATTTGGGAAAGAAATTAATGCACTGCGTTCGGAACTCGAGCAGATGGTTGCTGTTGAAACGGAGTCGGCTGAATCGCTGCCCGCAATCGACGTGACTGCACCCTTTGATATCAATGTGCCAGTTGAGAAACGACCGAAGCTTTTAACAAGTGATCGAGGCAGTAAGCACCCGCTGATGATCGAACTAGAAACTGTCTTGGATATATTCTACCGTATGGGATTTACGGCAGTAGAATCCCGAGAAATTGACGATGACTGGCACATGTTCACGAGCTTAAACTTCCCGGAAGGCCACCCGGCTCGTGACGATTACGATACGTTTATGACTGTCCAAAAAGACAAGAATGGTAAACAATTCATTGCTCCGGCACATACCAGTACAATGCAAAATAGGGTACTACAAAGATTCAAATCCAATCTTGAACAGGGTAAACCAATTGCTACCGTTATTCCCGGGCGAGTTTTTCGAAATGAGGATCTTGATGCTCGGCACGAGCATACGTTCTATCAGTTGGAAGGCGTCTATGTTGATCGCGGTATCCATGCTGGTCACTTGATCGCGACACTTAAAACTTTTCTCCAGGAATACTATGGCAAAGAACTTGATGTAAAGACGCAGCCATTTTATTTTCCGTTTACCGAACCAAGTTTTGAATTCGCATTGTCGTGTCCATTCTGTGACAAGAAGGGTTGTAATGTCTGTAGCTACACAGGTTGGATTGAATTACTTGGTTGCGGCATGATTCATCCGAACGTCCTCAAGATGGCCGGTATAGATCCGAACGAATTCACTGGCTTTGCATGGGGCGGTGGTATTGAACGCCTCGTCATGATGAAGTACAACATTGAAGATATTCGCCACTTTGAATCTGCTAATCTTTCTTTCTTGAGGCAGTTCTCATGAGTGATCTCGCCGCACTACAAGCACAAGCCATGAAGGTACGGCAGCTATATAACGAGCTGAATCGCAAAGACGGCCATGATCAGTGGGGCCCGAAGGACTACACTTTGGGATTTGTCGGTGATGTCGGCGATCTTGTAAAGATAGTCATGGCAAAAGAAAATATGCGAAATATGGAAGAGGTTGACACAAAGCTCACGCATGAGCTCAGTGACTGCCTGTGGTCGGTGCTTGTATTGGCAGCTCATTACGGTATCGACTTGGAAGCATCGTTTACACAGACCATGCGTGAACTTGAAGAACGAATTAATGGGGCAATGGCATGAAGATTAGCGTAAATACTATCCGATTTGTAAATCAACATTACGGTTCGGCCGGAGACCCTGCTCCGGAAGGCATTGAAGCGCTCGAACAGCGCATTGGTGCACAGCTCGGTGCTATTGAAGAGTCCATTGATTACGGCAGTAAATATAACGATGTCGTTATCGTTAAAATACTCTCTTGCGTTGACCACCCGAATGCTGATCGGTTACACCTATGCAGCGTTGATGACGGTGGCAAAGTTGAAGGCGTTGAACGTGACGAACAGGGGCACGTACAAATCGTCTGTGGTGCTCCAAATGTGCGCGAAGGTATGTTAGCCGCGTGGCTGCCACCAGGATCAACGGTTCCAAGCACCGTAGATAAAGATCCGTTTGTAATGGAAGCTCGGGAAATCCGTGGCGAGAAAAGTAACGGCATGATGGCAAGTCCAAAAGAGCTTGGTATTGGTGATAGTCACGAAGGTATTTTGGAAATAGATAAGGATGTGGCACCTGGGACCAAATTCGCAGATGCATATAACCTTGCTGGTGAAGTCGTGATCGATATAGAAAATAAGATGTTCACTCATCGTCCCGACTGTTTCGGATTCCTCGGTGTTGCCAGGGAACTGGAAGGGATTCAACAGCGTGCCTACAAGAGCCCTGACTGGTATAGGCTACGTCCGGAATTCCCGGCAGTCGAAGCTGATCCATTGCCACTGGAAGTTACCAATGAACTCCCCGAACTCGTACCAAGGTTTACGGCAATTACCATGCGAAACGTTGAAGTAAAGCCAAGCCCTGTTTGGTTACAGATACTCCTTGCGGAAGTTGGCATGCGGCCGATTAATAACATCGTTGATTACACCAATTTCTTCATGCTTGAAACCGGACAGCCGCTACACGCCTATGATTACGACAAAGTGAAAGCTCAAGATCAAGGTGCTGATCACGCGACCATTGTCGTGCGCAAGCCGCATGAGGGAGAAAAGATTCTGCTGCTCAACGGAAAGGAAGTTCAGCCTCGGCCTGAAGCTATCATGATTTCGTCCCGCGACAAGGCGATTGGTATTGGTGGTGTCATGGGTGGTGGTGACACGGAAGTTGACGAAAATACCAAGAATATCATTATTGAAGTTGCGACCTTTGATATGTATTCCATCCGTCGCACCAGTATGGCGCACGGCTTATTTACTGATGCGGTAACCCGTTTCAATAAGGGACAAAGTCCACTGCAGAATTTGGCAGTGCTGGCAAAAATTGTTGATGAAATACGGCAATATGCCGGTGGCAAGGTAGCCGGTGAAGTTATAGATAAAAATAATCTGTCCGAAGCGGTAAATCAGCGGGGGTCGGTGCATGCACCGGTTACTGTATCACCAGCGTTTATCAATGTACGACTAGGCTTAAAACTTTCAAAAGAAGAAATTACGCAGCTACTTCGAAACGTCGAATTTGAGGTACGGCCTGACGGTGATGATCTCGTAGTAAAAGCACCATTTTGGCGCACCGACATCGAGATACCTGAAGACATCGTTGAAGAAGTCGGCCGATTGTACGGCTTCGATCACTTACCACTTGAACTGCCAAAACGAGACTTAACGCCAGCGCCGAAAGACGCACAGCTTACCTTTAAGCAGCGGGTTCGGGGCTCACTGAGCCAAGCAGGGGCGAATGAAGTGCTTACCTATAGCTTTGTACACGGGAACCTGCTGGACAAGGTCGGACAAGATAAGAACCAGGCATTCCAGGTTGCTAATGCACTGAGTCCGGATCTGCAATACTACCGTTTAAGCCTGACGCCAAGTTTATTAGAGAAAGTACATCCAAATAGCAAAGCTGGTCACGATGAATTCGCCCTATTTGAGCTGGGTAAAGTACACGCCAAAGATTTTCGAGACACTCATGAAACTGATATTCCTGGAGAAATAAACCGACTAGCGCTGGTATTTGCTTCAAGCGAGAAAGCAGCCCGTACATCTACCTCCGGAGCTGCCTATTACGAGGCCAAAAAATATTTTGAGGCGCTGCTACATTCATTCGGTATTGATACAGTTTCCTATATTCCCTTTGAGCAAGAGTCAAGTGAAGAAATCGATCATCAGGCCATCATGCCATTTGCTACCGGCAGGACAAGCTATGTAAAAGTTGGAGACGAAGTCTTTGCAATAATCGGTGAATATAAGGGAAGTGTACGAAAAAGTTTGAAACTACCCGAATTTATCGCCGGCTTTGAGATTGACATTGAT
>Ga0206826_1017_pt1 | contig 32993 bp, 36 predicted proteins | sample Alteio_BWOrgCont_80_FD_152636 | JGI IMG/M metagenome (GOLD analysis project Ga0206826, IMG submission 152636) | Enriched cells from forest soil in Barre Woods Harvard Forest LTER site, Petersham, Massachusetts, United States -... | ecosystem: Environmental > Terrestrial > Soil > Temperate forest >... | reverse complement strand
CTTGACCTCATAGATCGCAGGATTCTTGCCGATCTGCAAGAGAACGGCCGCATGACCAACGTGGAACTGGCCGAGCGCGCGGGGATTTCTGCACCGCCCTGCCTGCGCCGCCTACGCGCGCTCGAGGAAGGTAAAATTATCCTGGGCTATCACGCCGAAATAAACGCCGAGGCGCTGGATTATAAAATAATCGCCTTCGTGCATGTAAAACTGTCGTCAAACAATGATCATGATTTGCGCGCTTTTGAACAGGCGGTGGCGCGCTGGCCCGAGGTGCGGGAATGTCACCTACTGGTAGGTGATTATGATTTCCTGCTGCGTGTCGTGGCCCACAGCTGGGACGATTACCAAAAGTTTTTAACGGCCGAGCTGACCTCCGCACCTCATGTGGCGCAAACGAAATCCTCGCTGGCGGTACGGCGCAGCAAATTTGCTCCCGGCGTGCCCATTGTGCTGGAGCCAGATTCCGCCGAAAAGCAGAAATAATCCTTGGCTTTCCGGGCCGGATTCGTTATAGAAGCCCTTCCGCGGCCAGGCACCGCGGCAAAACCTGGAAGGGGTGATTACTATCGTTGAAGTCTCTGTCCGCGAAAATAACGTCGAGCAGGCGCTCCGCGTGCTGAAGAAAAAAATGCAGCGCGAGGGCATCTACCGCGAAATGAAGCTGCGGAAACATTTTGAGAAGCCGTCTGTGCGCAAACAGCGTGAACTTGCGGAATCTATCCGCCGTTCCCGCAAAATGCTGCGCAAACGCCGCGAACGCGACGGGTTTTAGGCTCCGTTTCAACGCTTTGTAAAAACCCTTCCCCCTCTCATTTAGAGGGGGAAATTTTTTTCTTGCCCGCCCTCGGCAAATTTCAGCAATGTTTAGGAAGTTGTAACTTTTCGGACATATGATGGAGAGTGGCCAGGCGAAGCCCCGGCTATTTGGCTTTCGAACTGGAGGCAAAAACCATGAGTTTATCACCGACGTCTTTTGAGATTCTGTCTGACTTGCTTGCTTTGCGCCTGGAATCCTTCCTGGTGACGACGAACGAGGAAGCGCGCGAACTCCGCCAATTGCGCGCTTGCCAGCAGGAACTCTGCAACCTGCAAACCCTCGCCCGGCGCCTGGTACGAGATATGGCCGCTCCGGGTGCTACCGAGGAAGCCGCTGAAACCAGGGCCACCAAAGGGAAAATTTCCCGTCGCCTGCAGCGCCTGGCCCGCAGCCTTCAGCAGCAGGACGAATCCGCCCGCGCCGCCGCCGTTTAGGCCGGTTAGGGCCCAGTTTTGCTTGACATTGGCTGGGCGAATTGGCTATAGGTCCTGCTCCTTAAACCCGTGAGCAAGACATGGCCAAGAAAAGCACGATCAAAGTGAAAATGGTGAACCCGGAGACGGGCTATTACTACATGGCGGAGCGCAATCCCAAAAAGCAGACCGAAAAGCTAAAAAAGCGCAAATACGACCCGACCATCCGCCAGCATGCGAATTTTGAGGAAAAACGGGCCAAATAAGCTCTATTCTTTTTTCAAAAATTTAGAGAAACATTATTTTACTTGCTTTGTGGTCTTCTTTGGTGATTTTTATAGTCACAAAAGGAAGAATATATATGCTGTTTCCAATTGAAACTAAGAGTTTTTCATCCATGCACCCCGAACTGCGGGCACAATGTGATACAATCCTAGCTTCTGCAGTCGCCAGTGATCAACCAGTATATATCCAAATGCTTGCCAATGTCGGATCAGGCAAAACAACCTTTACAGATCGGCTGAGTGATTTGTGGCCAAACCCAAAGCCAACACTGCTTGGATTTGATCGAATTATGAATAGCCTGCCATCATATCAATTAGCAGTACAGGAAGATGAACAGGAAGCTTTCGAGGCTTGGGAAGCTCCTGCACGAGAAGCTGGTTATATTACTTTGAACCGCTTGCTGGATAGACGTACAAATATTATTTTTGACCATAGCGGAGCCCAAGAAGATCACATTAATCTTATTCGCCGCGCGAAAAGAATTGGATATCGAACTGTTGTCGTACATATTGCTTGCAATCAAGACATAGCTTCTCAGCGTATTTTGGATAGGCTGCAGAACGGTGAGACAAGGTATACGCCGTCTCATTATTTGATTGAACGAGGCAAAATAATCGAAAACCTTTTGCCGCAGTACCAGCAGAATTGTGATAGTTTTTACTCAGTGGAAAATAACTTTGGCACCAAAGAAGAGTTTATTAGAGCCATTCAAAAGCTATGCCTGGATATTTTAGTAGCATCTATCGTTCAAAGAAAATCAAAGTCTGAAATACGGCCGCCCGCGACCAAAAATCAACTCTAAGCCACCACAACCTTATTCCGCCCGGTTTGCTTGGCCTGGTAAAGAGCTTCGTCAGCACGCTTAAAAATATCTCCGGCGGTTTCGGGCTCGGGCAGCGTCACCGTCGCGCCGATGCTGGCGGTCACGGGCAGTTCCTGCGTGCCGCCTTTGATCATAAAAGGTTTTTCTGCAATGGTCTGGCGAAGACGTTCAGCAATCATGCGGACCTGTTCAGGCCGGCTTTCAGGGAGGACGACGACGAATTCTTCTCCGCCCAGCCGCGCCACCATATCCGAAGGACGCATGGAGTTCATTAGGCGTTTGGCAAGCTCCACCAGCACCTCGTCCCCCACGGGGTGGCCGTAAGTGTCATTGATAGATTTGAATTTATCCACGTCCACGGAAAGCACGCCCACGGGTTTGTAATTTTCGCGGTGAGATTTCTCCAAAATTTTATCAAAGTGCGCATCGAAATAGCGGCGGTTGAACAGCCCCGTTAGGGCATCCACCAGCGCCATGGAAAGCGAGGTTTCGTAATTATTTCGTAATTTATCCTGATAGCGTTTACGCTTCAACAGCGTGCGCACGCGCGCCTTCAGTTCTGCCTTATCATAGGGACGCAGCAAATAATCATTGCCGCCCAGATCGAGCGCCTTTGCGGTTTTACGGATGTCCGCATTATCATCCACCAGAAGCACCGGCGTTTGCCGCGTACGTTCGCTTGAGCGGATTTGCGAACACAAACGCAGCCCATCTTCACCGGACAGAGTAAGCGAAATCGCGATCAGATCAAAGACTTCATCCTGCGTCATCTGCAGTAATTGCGACGGATCTGAAAGCAACTTCACATCATATTGTTCGCCAGCCAGGATTTCTTGCAGGCGGTTCGCCTCAATCGGTAGGTCATCCACGATCAGAATTTTAGAACCCTCCAGCCGCCCAACTTCCTCCAGCCCAGCCACTTGCATCACGCCAAGCTGATCCGACGTGCGCTCACGCAGGCGCCATTCATCAATCACCATTTTCAACCGCACAAGCGACTTCACGCGCGCAAAAAGTGCTGTATCATTCACAGGCTTGGTGAGAAAATCATCCGCGCCTGCTTCCAGACCTTTCACGCGGTCAGCAATTTCGGAAAGAGCCGTGACCATCACCACCGGAATATGCATCGTGGCTGCGTTCGATTTGATGCGGTGGCAAACCTCAAAACCGTCCATTTCCGGCATCATGACATCGAGCAAAATAATATCCGGATGCTCTTTCTCGAGTTTCTCGAGCGCCTCTTTCCCTGAATAAGCCGCAATCACGTCATAATATTCGGACAGCAGCTTGGCTGATAAAACTTTGACGTTAGGGAGGATATCATCAACGACCAGGACACGGGCAGTCACAGCGTGCTCCTAATCTCGCAAATACTTGCCGACCGTGCCTAGAAATTTATGCACGGAAATTGGTTTGGAAATATAGTCATCGCATCCGCCTTCGCGCATGCGCTCCTCATCCCCTTTCATGGCAAAGGCGGTGACGGCGATCACGGGAATCGCGCGCAGTTCCTCATCCTCCTTCAGCCATTTCGTGACCTGTAAGCCTGAAACTTCCGGCAATTGAATATCCATAATAATAAGATCTGGATGATGTTCGCGCGCAAGCTTCACTGCGGCCAAACCATCCGACGTTTTCACTGTTTCATACCCCTGCGTTTCGAGCAGATCATTGAAGAGCTTCATATTCAGCTCATTATCTTCAACAATCATGACTTTTTTGGCCATGGCGGCGCGGCTCCCTTTAGCAACTGTTTCTAGCAACTTCGGCGATGCTTAGCAAACGGGCATCGAGACTGAAGTCAGGATAATCGAGAGTCATGCTGCTGACCACCCCATTGCTATGCAGCACCATGGTCATTTCGTAATCGGGCGTGATGGCATTGGCCGGGTCGTCTTCTGGGTCTATGTCTGCCGCCGCATCACTTTTATCCTTATCCTCGGCGGGAATTGCATCGGCGCGCGGATAAAAAGCCATGCGCAGGCGCCAGGCCCGCGTATCTGCGATTAAAGGATTCGCGTTTAATTCCGCTGCTGTCATGGGCTTAATAGTGGGCGGTGTTTCGGCGGCTGCGCTATCATCCCCATCATCGGCGTCGAGTTTTTGAATTGGAACGATTTCTTCAATCTTAACGACATAGGGTTTATTCGCGTGGCCAATGAAAGCGCTCACGTCAGTCGCTAGCGATAAATCACTGCCATCAAAAAGCGGCTGATGAAACCATGTCTTCCCTTCTGCCGCCGCGCGCAGTAGCGCCAAGGTATGCTGTGTCGGAAACAATACGTCCGCGGGCAAAACGGCCTGGGCCACTTTCGGCTTTTGATAATCAATCACGCCGTTGCCCAGCGGATCGCGCCGCTCCGCTTTGCCCAAAATTTCATCCGTCAATTGCCCGTCATGCATCCGGCGCGTGGAAAATTGGTAATGGCGGCCGTCCTTGCTTTCATAGGTATTGTAATCGCTGGTGATCAAGGCCGCCGAAGCCTCCGTATAAACAAATTGTAGATCGAATTTCTGCGCGACATTCCAGCCGTCGCAGGCATCCTCAATGCGGTAAGACATCTGCCCGCGCACATCGGCGATATTATTGGCCTGATGCAGCCGCGTAAGCGTGAGTTGGTATAGTGCTTGATGCGGCGCTATCCGGATGGCATTGGCGGACTGCCACAAATTCTGCGAAAAATAGAGCGTCACTGCCACCACGGCTAGGACCACCGCAACGGCAATCACCCGTGCGCGCGTTAGAATCAAAACAGGTCTCATGAAGTCACTTTCCCACGCTCCCCAACCCTGGGCAAGGGGTGGCGGCTTGCCCGCGCGCGGCAAATCTAGCATGATGGGCCCGCAAGGAGGCCCATGCCACAATCCATTGACCTGCGCGTTGCCGAACTCATTTGCTCGCGCCTTTGCCACGATCTCATCAGCCCTATCAGCGCCATCAATAACGGCATCGAGTTGATCGCCGAGGTTGGCGATGAAGCGCGGCCCGACGCGGACATGCTGATTGCCGAAAGCGCGCATAGCGCGAGCCGCCGTCTGCGCGTCTTCCGTTACGCCTATGGCCTGGCCGGCCAGGATGTCAGTCTGGATGAAATACGTAGCGTGGCACTGGCCTATTTTGAAGGCAGCAAGGTGCAGCTTGACTGGCCGCCAATTTCGGTTTCGCTTCCGCCAGGCATGGGAAAAATTATTTTGAATTTATTGTTGCTCGCGCCTGAACTGGCACGCGGCGCATGCAAGGTGGCGCTCACCGCTTCACCCGGCGAAATTGCCGTGAGTTACAGTGGTGCGAATGCGAAACTGGAAGAAGATATCGCCGCCGCGCTCGACGGCGCCGTGCTGTCCGACAACCTAAGCCCTGCAAGCGCCCATGCAGTGCTGACGGCCGCGTTAGCCGCACGCCTACGCGCGAAACTCACGCACGCACAGGACGCAGATACTGTTACGCTGCGCATGCGCTGGAGCTCTTAAATGACTACCCCCCATTTCATATCGAGGCTTACGTGAAACTCGCTTTCGTCTCGGCGGCAACGGCTGAAGCGCGCAAGGCGCGCGCGGTGCTTGCCAAACGTTACGGCCACGTTACCCCTGCCAAAGCAGAAGTGATTGTCGCGCTGGGTGGCGATGGTTTTATGCTGGAAACGCTGCACCGCTATATCGGCGAAAGCGCGCCCATTTACGGCATGAACCGCGGCACGGTGGGTTTTATGCTGAACGAATTCCGGCAACAAGGATTGCTGGAGCGTATTGCGGCGGCGGAGCGCGTGGTCCTGCATCCGCTGCGTATGATGGCAGAGACGGTGCGCGGCCGCGCGGTGGAAGCGCTCGCGATCAATGAAGTATCGTTGTTGCGCGAGTCCCGCCAAGCGGCAAAAATCCGTATTTCGATCGACGAGCGTGTGCGGCTGAAGGAGCTGATTTGCGACGGTGTGATGGTTTGTACGCCTGCGGGCTCGACGGCCTATAATCTTTCCGCGCACGGCACGATCATCCCACTCGGCAGTCAAATTTTGGGCCTCACCCCCATCAGCGCTTTCCGGCCGCGCCATTGGCGGGGTGCGCTGCTGCCCGCAAAAGCCGAGGTCATGTTTGAAGCGCTTGAGCCTGTGAAGCGCCCGATTTCCGCAACTGCGGACTTTACTGAAGTGCGCGACATAAAGCGCGTTTACGTTGCTGAAGAACGAAAAGTAACCCTGAATCTGCTTTTTGACCCTGAGCATAATTTGGAAGAACGCATTTTGGCGGAGCAATTTTTCGGTTGAGGTCATTCGAATAGCTCCATCTGCCCGCTCATGGCGTGGCGGCGGAAATGTGCGGTGGAAAGTTCGGGCCAGCCCTTATCCAAGCCGTAAAGTTTTTTATATTTCCTGAAAATCTGTGCGATTTGCTCCGCGAAAAAGCCTTCACCGCGCATGCGCGTGACGAAGTTCGGGTCGTTCAATTTGCCGCCCCGCATGCCGCGTATGCGGTTCAAGATTTTCTGCGCACGGTCAGGGAAATGCTCACGCACCCAGGTTTGAAACAGATCCTTCACGCCGTAAGGCAGGCGCATGATGGTATAACCCGCGCTGCGCGCACCTGCCTTGGCGGCGGCCTCCAGAATTCCCGGGATTTCATGGTCAGTCAGGCCTGGCACCACAGGCCCGATCATAATCCCCACCGGCACGCCCGCGCGGGCCAGTTGCTCGACCGCGTCCAGGCGCAATTTGGGTTGTGAGGCGCGCGGCTCCATCGTACGCGCGAGTTGCCCATCCAGCGTCGTGATCGACAGGTTCACCATAATCAAATTGTATTTTGCCATTTGCGTGAAAATATCTATGTCTCGCGTAACCAGATTATTTTTGGTGATGATACCCGCTGGGTTGCGGAAAGCGAGCAATGTCTCCAGGCACCCGCGCGTGATTTTCATCTCACGTTCAATCGGCTGATAAGGGTCCGTCACGCCCGAGAGCATCAGGGTGCGCGGCTGCCAGGATTTCGCCCCCAATTTTTGCTGCAGCAATTTTGGCGCATCGGGTTTAGCGAAAATCTTCGTTTCAAAATCCAGCCCCGCTGACAGGCCCAAATATTCATGCGTCGGCCGCGCGTAGCAATAAATGCAGCCATGCTCACAGCCTCGGTAAGGATTAAGCGTCGTATCCATACTTAAATCCGGGCTGTCATTCGTCGAAACAATGCTGCGCGAGGGATCGCGGAAAACCTGTGTCGCCATGCGCTTTTCCGCACGCGGATCCGCCGCCGCGGTGGCCGCAAATTCATCCTGCGCCAAATCATGCGCGTTTTGAAAACTCTCCGCATCTACGCCGAGCGTCAGGCGTTCAAACCGCCCGGTCGGGTTTTCCAGCGCCCCTCGCCCGCGCACCTTTTGCACCGAAAGTTTTTGAGAATCATTCATCCCAAAACCATACCAGATAAATTACATTTGTTCTAGTTTTGTTCTTAAGTTATTTTTGCGCAGGTGCACGCAATTTATCCCAATAATCCAGGCGTTTTTTCACCTCGCGCTCAAAGCCACGTTCAATCGGCGCATAAAATTTCTGGCGTTTCATTGCGGGCGGAAAATAATTCAGTCCGGAAAAACCTTCAGGCGTATCGGGGTCGTAAATATAGCCATCCGAATAGCCGAGGTTTTTCATTAGCTTCGTCGGCGCGTTCATCGCATAGGGCGGCGGCGTGAGCGAGCCTGTGTCGGCCGCCGCGTGCTTGGCCGCGCCAAAAGCTTTGTAAGCCGAAACCGATTTCGGCGCGGTCGCCAGGTAAATCACCGCCTGCGCGAGCGCGAGCTCCCCTTCGGGCGAGCCGAGCCGTTCAAAGGTTTGCCATGCGGCAATGGCTTGAAGCGCCGCGTTCGGATCCGCCATCCCGATATCTTCGTAAGCCATGCGCACGACGCGGCGCGCAATAAACTCAGGATCTTCGCCACCCGCCAGCATGCGCGCAAGCCAATAAAGCGCCGCGTTCACATCGCTGCCGCGCACGGATTTATGCAGCGCACTGATGAGATTGTAATGGCCCTCCTGCGCCTTATCATAGAGCGGCGCGCGTTTTTGCAGCATTTTTTGCAGCTGCTCGACATCCAGCGGCGCAGCGGTTTTTTGATTCAGCAACATCTCCGCCATGTTGAGCAGGTAACGACCGTCACCATCCGCCTGCCGGAGCAGCCAGGCGCGCGCTTCATCAGTGATGGGTAAGATTTTTCCAGTCAGATTTTCCGCGCGCGTTAGCAACTGCGCGAGGTCATTTTCGCTGAGGCGGCTTAGCACCACAACGCGGCAGCGCGACAGCAATGCGCCGTTGAGCTCAAAGGATGGATTTTCCGTTGTCGCGCCGATCAGCGTGATAGTGCCGTCTTCAACATAAGGCAAAAAGGCGTCCTGCTGCGCGCGGTTAAAGCGGTGGATTTCGTCCACAAACAGCAGCGTGCGCTCGCCCAGGTTTTTATTTTCGCGCGCGCGTTCGAATACTTTGCGCAGGTCGGCGACGCCGCTAAAGACCGCCGAAATCGCTTCGAATCTATACCCGCAGGCATCCGCGAGCAACCAAGCGATGGTGGTTTTGCCGCAGCCCGGCGGCCCCCAAAAAATCAACGAAGATAAATGCCGCACCGCGATCATTTCATGCAGCGCGCCGCCTGGCGCCAAGACTTGCTCCTGCCCAATCACCTCACCCAGTGCGCCGGGGCGCAGCGCGGCGGCCAGAGGAACGGCAGACTGTTCTATCACGGATGGCTTGGCGCACATCTTTCCATTCAATGTCACGTCATATAAAATGTAAATAGTGGCCTAGAGTTTCAAGTGCTGTCCCAGCGCTTCAAGAGGACGAATAGGCGGCGAAAGCTTTGGTACATTCCCAGATTCAAGCGGTCGCGGCAGCACAAATATTTTTAGCGCTTGTTCCGTTGTAAGAGTCGGCCCAATAACATGGGTCTCTGAAATATCTACGGGGAAATACACATTTCTTTCCCTGCGCGGGCTAAGAAAAATACCATGCCCCGCTGGAGCGTCATTCACTTCTCTGCCACTGCAAAAACCATGCAAAGAGCCTAAAATGCCATTTTCGCGGAGCAATTCTCCCAAACGCGTTGTATAACCACCGCTGTTCAGATCGTGTGCTGCGGAAGATACCTGATCACCCAGCGTTCCAGATTGATTGTCTCCAAACACCAGCAAGACAGGCTTATTATGTGCTACAACCTGATCAAGCGCGCACAATAAAACTTGCCGCGCTGCGTCCGTTTGAATCTCCGGAGCCGTTGTGAAAACATCTCTCATTATCTCTACAAATTCTGGTGATACTCGTGATACGGGCACGTTTTATCCTTTTGTTAAGGTTAGGTTTAAAATCTCCAGCTTAGGCTGGCTCAGCAAATTATCGACTATGCCATCCGACTGTCAAGTTTTTATCTCAGCGATTATTGCTCCTACTCAAGCCTACACGGTCAATCCGCATGGCCTTTCAGCAGATATTGGATGGTATAACTGAGCCGCGCGAGCGGGTTCAGCCCGGCCACATCGACGGCGGCCACCAGCGGCACGGATTTCGTTGCAACGCCCGGCGCGGAAATTTCCAGCGTGCCAAGCTCCTGCCCCGCCTTCACCGGCGCAGAGACAGGATTGCTATACTTCGCCTTCACCGTCATTCTTGATGCTACCGCGCGCGGCATCAGGTACGCCGTATCTTCTTTTACCGTCAGCGACACTTTGCCCGCCGCACCCTGCCACACATCGGCTTCGACCACTGGATCACCCGCCTTGAACAGCATCGGCGCGGAAAAGGCATCGAAAGCCCAGCGCATCACGCGTTCAGATTCCTTGGCGCGCTCGGCCATCGAAGACATGCCGGACAACACAATAATCACGCGACGCCCGTTCTGCACTGCGGAGCCAATCAGGCCGTAACCCGCCTCCTCCGTATGGCCGGTCTTCACGCCGTCTGCGCCCAGGCCAGGCACGTACAAAAGCGGATTGCGGTTGCCCTGCTTAATGCCGTGATAGGTGAATTCCATTTGCTTATCGAGTGCGGCGACTTCGGGAAAATCATGCATGTAAGCAACGGCGAGTTTGGCGAGGTCGCGCGGCGTGGAATAATGGCCCGGGTCCGGCAAACCGGTGGCGTTCATAAAATGCGAATTTGTCATGCCCAGTTTTTGCGCGGCCGCGTTCATCCGCTCAGCAAAGGCGGCCTCGCTGCCCGAAACGCCTTCTGCCAACACGACGCAGGCATCATTCCCCGATTGCACGATCACGCCCTGGAGCAATTGCCATACGGGAATCCGGTTGCCGAGCTCAACGAACATAAGGGAATTGTCAGACGCCGGACGCCAGGCATTTTTGGACACCAGCATCAGCGTGTCTTTGTGAATTTCACCCTTGGCCAGCGCATCGGCCGCAACATAGGCCGTCATTACCTTGGACATTGACGCCGTGGGCATGCGCTTATCCGCGTCCTTTTCGTATAAAACCGTGCCCGTGTTGGCATCGATCACGATGGCTTGACGTGCGGTAGTTTGGAAATTTTCCGCATGGGCGACAAAGGGAAGAGCAATCAAGCAGGCAAGAAGCAAAATAGATATTTGACGCAACACGAACGGAACTCCTGAAAACGCGGGTGATTCAAATTATCTATAGACCCATCCCGCGCAAGATAAAATGAAAAGAATTAATCCTTCACCACTTTCGCACCGCCGTAACCAAGGCTGCCCACACGCTCAAGCAAGCCGTTCGCCGCGCGCGCGTCATTCGCCGCCAAGCGCAGGCGGTAAAGCTTCACGCCGCCGCGCTCAACCGTATCCATTTGCACTTGGCCGATGCGCGAAAGCTTCTGGCGGATAGCGGCCGCATGCTCGCGGCTCGCATAGGCGCCGACCTGGACATATACCGGCCTAATCGCCGCGCGCGGCGCAGGCACGGTGTAAGCCGCCTGGGAAACAGATGCGTGCAGCACATGGGCATCCGGCGAGGCCGCGTCCGGCACTTGATAGGCGGCAGGCTGATAGGTGGCTTCCTGCGACTGCTCCCAGCCGTTCGTATTCGCGGCTGAAACAGAAACATTCGCGGGCGGCGCACTCGCCGCCAGATATACAGCGGGCATAACGGTGCCGTTTATGCTGCCGTTATTACCGCCGCCCGTGCGCGCTAGCACATCATTCAAGGCCAAAATTTCGCCGCGCTTGGCCGCTTCGGCGACGATATGGCTTTCAACCGGCATGAATTCCACGCGCACATGAGTGGTGCCCTGGCCGTGGAAGTCGAGCGCCTTGGCCGCTGATTTCGAAACGTCGATAATCCGGTTACGCTTAAACGGCCCGCGGTCATTCACCCGCACCACCACTGATTTACCATTTTCCAAGTTCGTCACGCGCACGACGGAGGGCATCGGCAAGGTGCGGTGTGCGGCGGTCATATCCTCAGTATCAAATTGCTCGCCGTTGGCAGTTTCATGGCCGTGAAAGCCGGGGCCGTACCAGGAAGCTTCCCCTTCCTCCACATAACTCGCAACCTCAGCCGGGTAGTATTGCTGGCCTTCCACCACGTAGGGATTGCCCACCTTATATTGCGGACGATACTGCTGTTTATAAAGCGAGCTCGCCAACTCCGTAGAAGTGCAGCCCGAGAGGCTATAAAGCCCGAAGAGGATAATGAGCAAACTGCGAAAAGACGTCATGAACGCGGCGCTTTGAGTTTCGGGTTGATCTTATCTGCCAGCTGCGACACTGCCAGAGCGAAATAGGCGCTGCGGTTCCACCGCATCAGCACCTTATAATTGCCGTAAACCAGGTAGGCCTGGCTGCCCGGCCCGTCCGGCTGCAGCACCATGGCTGGCGCGCCGGACAGGTAAAGCTCAGCCCCACTTGGCCGAACGACTCCCATAGCATGCCATTCTGAAACGGGTTTTTCAAGCTTTTCTGTGATGTTTTCAGGATTAAATTCCTGAGGCAAAGTTACCGCCTGGGCGATACCACTATCCAAATCCCAGCCGTTTTGGCTCAAGTAATTGGCCATAGAGGCAAAAACATCCGCAGGCGAGTTCCAGATATCAATTTTACCGTCTCCGTCAGCGTCCTGGCCGTATTTTAGCAAGCTTGAGGGCATAAACTGGCATTGCCCCATCGCGCCCGCCCAGGAGCCCATAAAGGTATCGAGCGGGATATTCATATTTTCCGCCAAATGCACGGCCGCGAGCAATTCGCCTTCGAAAAATTCTTTGCGCCGCCCGTCATAGGCCAGGGTTGCCAGGGCTGAAAAAGTATTAAAATTCCCCTGGCGCTCACCGAAATTGCTTTCGATCGCCCAAAGCGCGACGATAACCTCAGCCGGCACGTCATATTTTTTCTCAATCTGGTTGAGGAGATCCGCATGGTCTTGCAACTCCTGGCGGCCGCGTTCGATTCGTTCTTCCGTGACGATTTGGGCAAGATAATCTTTTAGCGTTTCAATTTTCTCCGGCTGTTTTTGATCCAGTTCAATGACCTTAGGATCATAAACCAGATAAGGAATCATGCGCTGCAGCGTTTCTTCCGAAATGCCGTCGCGTGCGGCTTGCTGCAGGAATCCCTGCCGCCAAGCAGCGAATCCATCCTGCGCGAGAGCCGCGGCAGGCAGCAGAAAGCACGCCAAAATGAAAACAGCAAATTTCGCCATGGGGGCGTATGTAGCCCAGAGTCACGCGTCAATCAAACGGCGAAGTTTCACAAGCTCATCCACCAGGTTGCTAAGCGACTGGCGCGGGATTTTCATATATTCGGTCAGGGTAGTAGCAGCGGCCCCGTGCTGCGGCTCCTGCCCTGCGTCATCAAGCATTTGCTCAGACGCCGCCTGTGCACCTGCAAGGACTGATGCCATCTCCACGCGGCGGCGATATTCCAGGGTTTTGCTCTCCAGCAGCGCCAAATTGTGCCGCATGGGTTTTGCTGCCTCCGTCACTGCATCCGCGTCATTCAATAAATTCTGAACGCCGCGAATGGTATAGCCGTCACGATAAAGCAGCACCTGAATCCGTCCCAGCAATTCCACATCATCGGGCCGGTAGTAACGCCGCCCGCCAGCACGCTTCACGGGCTGAATTTGCGGAAATTTGGATTCCCAGAAGCGCAGCACATGCTGTTCGATCTGCAATTGCTCAGCCAATTCACCAATGGTCAAAAAGGCGCCTGGCGCCTTGGGCGGGCGCGGTTTGCGCGGGCGCTGCGGCATGGGCGCCAGGTCAAAGAGATTTTGCGCGGCTTCAGCACTCATGCGTTAATCCTCCCGGTCCGAGGCGGTGATCTTTTCGCCGTTGGTGATTTTTTTCAAAAGCTGGCTAGGACGGAAGACCACCACGCGGCGTTCGGAAATGATGGCGGGTTCTTTGGTTTTAGGGTTGCGGCCCGCACGCGCCGCTTTTTCACGCACCATCCAAGTGCCGAAGGAAGAAATTTTCACTGTCTCACCTGCATCCAGGGCCTTGATCACATGATCCAAAACGGTTTCCACCAGTTGTCCGGATTCACTGCGAGACAGCCCCACCATGCGGTTCACCGCATCCGCTAAATCAGCACGGGTCAGGGCATTATCCGGCAGGGCCGCCCTCCTTTTGGGTCGCTGGTCTTAAACCTAAGATTAAAAGAATGATTCGTCAACAATCATCATAGCACCAATGGTTTCTAGCTAATTTTAAATCCATTAGATTCGCACCAGCACCGCACCCCATGTAAAACCTCCGCCCATGGCCTCCAAAAGGCACAACTGTCCGGGCCTGATGCGGCCATCCGCTAGGCCCTCCGTCAGGGCCAGTGGCACCGAAGCGGCCGAGGTATTGCCATGTTTATGAATAGTAACAATCACTTGTTCCATACTTATGCCGAATTTTTTAGCCGTAGATTCTAAGATACGGATATTGGCCTGGTGCGGCACTAGCCAGTCTAAATCAATACTTTTTAAATTATTCTTTAAAAGAGATATATCAATTATTTCTGCTAACTTATTAACTGCATGACGAAAAACTTCTTTTCCGTCCATACGTAAAAACCCTGCCTTTTGGTTTATCCCCACACCGCCGTCGGTCTGCAAACGTCCTATATGGCTACCGTCAGCGCATAAATGGATACTGATAATCCCGCGTCCGGCGGCTTCGGCCTCCGGTACCGCTTCCAAAACCACCGCCCCTGCCCCGTCGCCAAACAGCACACAGGTCGAACGGTCCGCCCAATCGATGATGCGCGACATGACCTCAGCGCCAATCACCAGCGCCCGCTGTGCCAGGCCGGTTTTTAAATAGGCATTCGCCGTCGCCAGCGCATAAATAAAACCCGAGCAAACCGCCTGAAGATCAAAGGCCGGAATGCCCGCCCGGCAGCCAAGCGAGGCCTGCACCTTTACCGCCGTTGCTGGAAAGGTGAGATCTGGCGTCGTCGTGGCCAAAATAATCAGGTCAATATCCGCCGCCGCGAGCCCCGCGTTCTTCAGCGCGGCTTCGCTCGCTCGCACCGCCAAATCAGACGTGAGCATATCGGGCGCGGCAATATGCCGCGCGCCGATTCCTGTACGCTCACGGATCCATTCATCGCTGGTATCAACCCCGCGCGCGACCAGATCATCATTGGTCACAGGTGCGCCGGGCACATAGCCCCCGGCCCCTCGGATCACAGAACGCATTTTCATGTCACTGCTATAATTACCCCACCGCCCAGCGGCAAGGGCGGACATTCGAATAAATCCTTAGGGGCCGGCAGACACTGCGGGATCATCCCTTCGCAGATTCAGAAAAAAACCTTCTCCATCTTTTGCCACTCCGCTGGCATAATCCTTCCCAAATATAAGCGCGGTAATCGGCGATTCATCCGGCCCCTTAATCCCTTCAAGGGAACGCAGATTAAAATCCGAAAAATGTCGTCTGGCGCATTTAATGGTTCCCCGAGGATAAAACATTTTTGTCGAAGATAAATCCCTGCCGTCCTGAACAGAAATCACATCATAAACATGACCTGAGCTGCGCACCCGAACGTCTTCTTCCAAGCCTGTCACTGAAAGATTGGGCCGACCATAAAGAACGTTACTCCAATCATCCCCGTGTTTAGCCTCCCAATTTTTGACCTGCTTAGTTAAAGCCGTGGAAAACTTTAGGGCTAAGGCGTTATCCTTACGATAGCGCTCAAAGCGTCCTACACCCCATCCAACTCCCAGCGCCATAGCAGCGAGCGCTATATAAACATAGAAGGGCGCATAAGTGACCTGTGTTAATTCTTCTTCCCGCGCATCTGTCACGCCGCCATATATAGGGCCGTTTTTTAATGGCCCTGCATTCCTATTTATGGATCGCATATCGCCATTTCCGTGCCCTGCCCCTTTGTATCTTGCGCTGCTTTTACCATCTCCCAAAGCATTATTCCCGGGTTTCTTACCAACCTTACTAAGCCTTTGACTGCCAGGCAGGCCCATTCTGCTATGTCTCATATTATGTCCTCACGCTATGGGCAGTGATTGTATCGCAAAGCACCACATCAATCAAAGAAAAAGACCATATTGGTTAAACTCTAGGATGACATGCAGCCGATTCATATACTATTTGACTCCGATGTCCGATCTTTTTTCGCTGGCCACCGCGCGCGAGGCAAAACCCGCTAAATCTTCCGGACGTGGCACGACCAATACGTATGACGCCTCCGCCATTGAGGTGCTAGAGGGACTTGAGCCCGTGCGCCGCCGCCCCGGCATGTATATCGGCGGCACGGATGAGCCCGCGCTACACCATCTGGTGGCCGAAGTGCTCGACAATGCCATGGACGAAGCTGTGGCGGGCCATGCCAGCAATATCTGGATCGCCCTATCCGCTGACAACCGCGTAGAAGTGCGCGACAATGGCCGCGGCATCCCCGTCGATCCGCATCCCAAATTCCCAAAACAATCCGCGCTGGAAGTAATCCTTACTACGCTCCATTCCGGCGGAAAGTTTTCCGATAAAGCTTATGCAACATCGGGCGGGCTGCACGGCGTGGGTGTGTCGGTGGTGAATGCCTTGTCCGATGACCTACATGTACAGGTGATGCGCGACGGACACGTTTGGTCACAGCATTATTCACGTGGCGCGCCGCAAGGCAAAATCAAAAATACTGGTAAAACGCGCGACCGTGGCACGAGCATTATTTTTCATCCTGATCCAGAAATTTTTGGTGCGGCGGCGAGGTTCAAACCTGAACGGCTTTACCGCATGGCGCGGTCTAAAGCTTATCTGCATCGCGGCGTGACCATCCACTGGAAATGCGATCCAAAAATCATCAAGGATCAAACCCCAGCCGAGGATACGTTCCACTTCGCGGGAGGTATCCGCGATTATCTCGAATCCGAACTGGATGGGCGTCCACTGATCGGACGAATTTTTTCCGGCACGGCGGATCTGGCCGACAATATGGGCCGCGTGGAATGGGCCGTCGCCTGGCCCGATGATCATGAAGATGGTTTTCTGAATACCTATTGCAATACCGTGCCCACGCCCGAAGGCGGCACGCACGAAGCGGGCCTACGCGCGGCGCTCGCGCGCGGGATCAAGGCCTACGGCGACCGCACAGGGAATAAGAAATCCGGCATTATTACGGCGGAAGACGTAGTGGGCGCGGCATCAGGAATTTTATCTTTGTTTTTGCGTAACCCGCAGTTTCAGGGCCAGACGAAAGAGAAGCTTGCCAGCGCCGAAGCCACGCGCCTCGTGGACAATGCGGTGAAGGATCACTTTGATCACTGGCTGACAGATAATCCAAAAGAATCCACCGCGCTGCTGGAATTTTTCATCGAACGCGCCGAAGAACGCGCGCGTAAAAAGAATGAAAAAGAATCCCGCAAAGGCGCAGCGCGGCGACAACGCCTGCCCGGCAAACTCGCAGACTGCACGCGCGCGGAACCTGAAGGCACGGAAATTTTCCTAGTTGAGGGGGACAGCGCAGGCGGATCGGCCAAACAGGCGCGCGCGCGCGATACGCAGGCGATTTTACCGCTACGTGGCAAGATTTTGAACGTTGCTAACGCGACGGGTGAAAAGCTAGAAAATAATAAAGAGCTTGCGGATTTGGTGACAGCGCTCGGCGGCGGCTCAGGACGGCAGTTTGACGTGAATAAACTGCGGTATGAACGCATTATTATCATGACCGATGCGGATGTAGACGGTGCGCATATCGCCTCACTGCTCATTACTTTTTTCTTTTTGCAGATGCGCGAGCTGGTTTCATCGGGCCGCCTCTATCTCGCCCAGCCGCCACTTTACCGTGTCGCCGCCGGTGGCAAATCCATTTACGCGCGCGATGAGGCTGAGCGCGACAAAATCATCGCCCATGAATTCAAAGGCCACCGCACGGAAATCAGCCGCTTTAAAGGCCTGGGCGAAATGATGCCCGCGCAGCTTAAGGAAACCACGATGGATCCGGCGCGGCGCTCGCTCATCCGAGTGGATATGACAGACGCCGAAAAAGCCGCCGGGGACATGATTGAACGTTTGATGGGCAAATCCGCCGAAAGCCGGTTTCAATTCATCCAGGAAAACGCGCAGTTTGTGAGTGCATTAGACGTATAATTTGTATGTATTCAAAATACCGTGTATTTTATACCAATTCACTATCTCTATAGTATTATATGTGGCATGATTCTGTCTTCACTTGAAGGAGGGCGGAATGTCACGAGGGTATCAAGCGCTGGATTTGGACGGCTCGGCGATCAGGGCATTGATGGATGGCGCTCAGTCGGTTGAGGAATACAAACGCTATCAGTCATTGCATTTACGCGTAAATGAGGGGCTGAGCGTGGCGGAGATTGCACGTGCGACGGGACTGGCGGTGAGCACCATACGTAATCTTCACAGTCGTTGCCGGCAGGGGGGCCTTGAAGCGGCGCGGACGCTGGGGAAGGGCGGCCGTTATCGCAGCTATCTGGCGGCGGAAGAGGAAGAGGCTTTTCTAGCCTCATTTGCACCTCAAGCAGGGATCGGCGGTATTTTGGACGTGGGTAAAGTCCACCGAGCTCTGGAGAAGAAGGTCGGCGGCAAGGTTGCACGCTTTACCACTTACCGGATGTTACACCGGCATGGCTGGCGCAAAATTGCGCCCCGTCCCCGGCATCCCAAAGCAGATCCAGTCGCCCAGGAGGCTTTTAAAAAAACTGGTGCGCTATCCTCACGGAAAGCCAAGAAAAAGCCAATCAGTCGGGCAAGCCGCTAAAGGTCTTCTTTCAAGACGAGGCCCGCTTTGGGCGGATCAATGATCCCAAGCGCTGCTGGGCTCCCCACCGCGTGAGACCCCATGTGCCCGCGCAGATCATCCGGGAATATACCTACGCCTATGGTGCGGTCTGTCCCTTCGATGGCGACAGCTGCTATCTCATCCTGCCGGATATGAATGCCCTTTGTAGAATATCTTTCTGGCAGAGCTGAGCCAGCGTTATCCGGGGCACTTTCTCTTGGTGATCTATGACGGTGCGCCATGTCACAGCCCCACCGCACTCAGCATCCCTGAGAACATGACCGTCGTTACCTTGCCGCCCTACAGTCCAAATCTTAACCCAACTGAAAATAACTGGGACGACATGCGCGAGAAGTTCTTCCCCAACCAAGTCTTCGACTCCATGGCCGCCGTCGAAGATCGTCTCGTCACCGCTTGCAATTATTACGAAGAAAACCCAGCCATCATTCAGGCCATGACCGCTTGGCCCTGGATCGTAAAGTACTAATAAGATAGTGAATTAGTATTATATGTATATAATATATGTATTTGACATACGTATGGAATAATGGTATGGTTAAGTATGAGACTTGATACTCCCGCCTCTACCCAGCCGCGCAAAAAAGTAACCCTGACGCTACCTTTTGACCTGATTGAAAGCACGCGCCAACGGTCCAATAAAAACTTTTCTGAAACGGTGGAGGAAGCCCTGCGCGAAGCCAATCACCGTTGGGCCTGCCAGGAGCTGATGAAGCTGCGCGGGAAAGTTGATTTTCATGTCAGCTGGCAAGAAATACGCAGCTGGGAAGACGATGAATGATTGCGGCGGACAGTAGTTCCTTAATTGATTATTTAAAAGAGATTGATCGATCGGATTGTCGTTTGATTCATAAGGCTACTCGAGACAATTTGCTTGTTCTACCGCCCATCGTCATAACCGAAATTCTCAGCAATATGATTTCCGGCAGTAAATTCTGGCCCTTGCGCGGCGGCGTTATTTTATTGGATATCACAGACGGTTATTGGGAGCGCGCGGGGTTAATGCGGGAAAAAATAATCAGCAAAGGCATCAAGGTAAAAATCCCGGACACGCTGATCGCACAATCTTGCATTGATCACAAAGTTCCGTTAATCACAGCGGATGCGGATTTTCAAAAGTTCACTGCCTTTGGATTAAAGCTAGCGAAATAGCCCTTAAGCCCCAAACTTCGCGCGCAGCTTATCTACCAAATCCAACCGTTCCCAGCTGAAACCGCCATCCGCCTCAGGCGCGCGACCGAAATGACCGTAGGCTGCCGTGCGCGCGTAAATTGGCCGGTTAAGCTGTAAATGCGTCCGGATGCCGCGCGGCGACAGGTCCATATGCTCTTGCAGCGCCTTGGACAAACGCGCTTCATCCACTTCGCCAGTGCCGTGCGTATTCACATAAACCGAGAGTGGTTTGGAAATGCCGATCGCGTAGGCCAGTTGAATCGTGCATTTACCTGCCAGGTCCGCAGCCACGACATTCTTCGCCAGATAGCGCGCAGCGTAAGCAGCGGAGCGATCCACCTTCGTCGGATCCTTGCCGGAAAAAGCGCCGCCGCCGTGGGGCGCCGCGCCGCCGTAAGTGTCCACAATGATTTTACGGCCTGTGAGGCCCGCATCGCCGTCCGGTCCGCCGATCACAAAGCGGCCCGTTGGATTAGTGTAAAAACTTTCCTCGCGCGGCATCCAGCCTTTTGGCAAGACATTTTCCACATGCGGGCGCACGATTTCGCGCACCTGATGCTGCGTTGCGCTTTCGGTATGCTGGGTTGAAACCAGCACCGAGGTTGCGCCTACTGGCACGCCGTTTTCATACTGCAAAGTCACCTGGCTTTTCGCATCAGGACCAAGCTCAGCCGCCGCGCCCGAATGGCGCGCCTCGGATAGCGAGCGCAAAATTTCATGCGCATAAAATAAGGGCGCGGGCATGAACTCCGGCGTTTCATCGCAGGCGTAACCGAACATAATACCCTGATCACCCGCGCCTTCGTCCTTATGCGCGCCGCCGTCCACGCCCTGGGCGATATCGGCGGATTGTTCATGCACCACGACCTGAATCTTGCAGCGGTCCCAAGAAAATCCATCTTGCTCATAGCCGATATCGCGAATGGCGGAGCGCGCGATTTCTTCGATATGCGACGGCCCGAACTTGCCGCGCACGCGCATCTCGCCGCCAATAATCATCAGGTTCGTCGTGGCGAAACATTCAATGCCCGCGCGCGCTTCGGGATCCTGCGTGAGCAGCGCATCCAGCACCGCATCCGATACGCGGTCACAGATTTTATCCGGGTGACCTTCGGCGACGGACTCGCTCGTGAAGACATAAGATTGCAAACCAGTTTGCGCGCGCGGCGCAATGGCTGAAGCGACAGCAGTTCGGGGCATAGGAACGTCCTTTGATGTCATAGCGAATAAGGGTCAGCGCGGAGCCGTTTCCATTCCCCGCCGCATCGCCAAGGGACTGGGTTTAGCCTCTGCCCCCGCCGCCGTCAAGAATATTTATGGGCGGCTTTCGGGCCGCGCGCACCGGTGCTATCACAGACGGCATGAGTCAGATTATTACGCGTTTTGCGCCCTCGCCCACGGGCAAATTGCATATCGGTTCCGTCCGCACGGCGCTGGTCTGCTGGCTGTTCGCGCGGCATACAGGTGGTCAATTTATCCTACGGATTGATGACACGGACCTGGAGCGCTCGCGCCAGGAATATGTGGATGGGATTTTTTCAGACCTCACGTGGCTCGGTCTCACCTGGGATCAATTGGAATATCAAAGCAAACGCATGGCGCGGTATGAAGAGGTCATCACGCAGATGAAGGCTAAGGGTGATCTATACGCCTGCTATGAAACGCCGACGGAATTGGATTTGAAACGCAAATCTCTGCTCGCGCAGGGTAAGCCGCCGATTTATGACCGCGGCGCGCTGCGCCTGACGGACCGCGAACGCTCCGCCTATGAGGCCGAAGGCCGTCGCCCACACTGGCGTTTCAAAATGCGCGGCAGCAATATTGAATGGCAGGATAAAATCCGCGGCCCTGTGCACTTCGCCGTGGATCAGATCAGCGATCCCGTGGTGGTGCGCGAAGACGGACGCCCCCTTTATCATCTTTGCTCAGTGATTGATGATGCGGATATGAAAATCACCCACATCGTGCGCGGCGAAGATCATGTTACTAACACCGCGTCGCATATCCATATGTTTATGGCGCTCGGCGCGCCCGTACCGGAATTCGCGCACCTGCCGCTGCTGGCGGACGCTGAGGGCGGCAAGCTCTCTAAGCGCGTCGGCTCGCAATCGGCACAGGAATTGCGCGATGAAGAAGGCCTGGAGCCCATGCCGATTTTATCACTGCTCGCGAAACTCGGCACGTCAGATCCGATTGCGTTGCACCGCGATTTGGCAAGCCTCGCGCGCGAATTTGATTTCGCGAAATTTTCACGCACCATGGCGCGGCTCGACATCGCCGATATGCATCGCCTGAATGCCCAGTATCTGCACGATACCGATTACGATACTATTCGCGAGAAACTCGCGCCGATGGGGCTGGATGATATCAGCGAAACCACCTGGAACATTTTGCGTGCGAATATCACGCGCCTATCGGATCTGCGCGATTGGAAAAATATCATCGTAGGACGCATCACACCCGTGATCGCAAATGATGACCGCGAATTTATTTCGGCGGCAGCGACTGCCTTGCCATCAGGTAATCTGACGCCAGAGACCTGGAGCGTCTGGACGGCGGCGCTGAAGGAACAAACGGGCCGTAAGGGCAAATCCCTGTTCATGCCGCTACGGCTGGCGATTACGGGGCTTGATCACGGACCGGAAATGGCACCCCTCCTGCCCATTATCGGGCGCGAAAAACTGCTTGAGCGCTTATCGGCTTAAGCCGCTACCGCTCCCCCACTTCGCGCGAATCAGGGCTAAACTCCTCCCATTTCCAACTTATATGTCTAGCGCCTGAGCAGTTATTACCAACCGCCAGAAAGGCCGCTATAAAATTCCTCCAAGTCACTCTAGAATGACCGGTGCGGTGGAGAAAGCCACAGGGGACTATGCAATAATTCCAGATCAAATTATATTGAATCAATGGCTGATGGAATCTCTTTGAATTTTACCCCCCCCCCCCGCTTAGGTATGTATACCTAACTTGTTTTTGTATTAGCGGCAGGGTTAAGCTGCCATGAGTAACCTAATCATCACGCTGATATCGATTGCCTTGGTGGCGATTGTGGCGACGGTGGTGATCTGGTACGGGAGCTCGGCCTTCCAAGGTTCAGGCGCAAAGGCTGAGGCCAATACGGCGCTTGGCCAGGCCAGCCAGATCGCGGGCGGCGCCGTCGCCTACGGCGCCACGCACGGCGGGTCCTTCGACGGCATTACGGTCTCAACCCTCACGGATACTTCCGAGCAGTACCTGGAAAACGTGCCGGTGCCGCCGTCCCAGGCGACAGCCTCAGGCAACTGGACCCTGATGAACCTGAATGACGGGGATACCTCGAGTGGCCTGAACGGCGTGGAGCTGACCCAGGACACGACCGGCGATGCTGCTGTCACATCGGCCGCCATCTGCAATGAGGTCGCCCAGATCGCGGGCGGCCCCGGAGCTTTGCCCACCGCCACCACGAGCTCGCCCTCTAACTACCTACCCGCCACAGGGCGCACCTTTGACTGTCTCTTCTACGACGCAGGCGGCGCCACCACCGCCCAAGCCGGTGATCCCACCTACCTCGTCTACTTCGCTTCCAATACCGCGACCTCCTCCAGTGGGTCTAGTTCTTCTTCCTCTTCAAGTTCCAGCAGCTCCAGTTCAAGTTCTTCGAGCAGTTCATCATCAAGCTCCAGTTCTTCGAGCGGCAGTTCTTCGGGCGGGCCCGGCTGCACAGCCACCGGCGGCTCGGTCAGCACCGACGGCAACGGCAACGAGGTTCACATTTTCACGAGTAGCGATACTCTCACCGTCACAGGTTCCTGCAACGCAGCCGTCTTCATCGTCGCGGGAGGTGGTGGGGGCTCTGGCGGCGGCGGCGGCGCGGGCGGTGTTTTCTATGAAAGCTCGGCCAGCCTCAGCAGCACTTCTTATTCTGTCACGGTAGGTGCGGGCGGTACTGGAGTAGCGCTTAGTTATGGTGCGAGTTCCACCAATGGGCAAAATGGCAGCAACTCGTCGTTTGACTCTTATAGTGCCACGGGCGGCGGCGGTGGCGGGAATAATAACGACAATGGAAGTGCGGGCGGCTCGGGCGGTGGCGGTGCAGTTACCGGAGAAATGACTACATCCGGAGGCATAGGCACTTATAGGCAAGGAAACGCAGGGGGTGGAAACAACGGTTATATTTCGGCTCCTTACCCTGCCGGCGGCGGCGGCGGTGCCGGAGCAGTTGGCGGCACCGCTCCCAATAGCAGCACGTCAGGAAATGGCGGTGCGGGCGTAACCTATTCGATCTCTGGTTCAGCCGTCACCTATGGCGGCGGCGGCGGCGGCGGCATCTGGACCTCAGGTACCACAGGTGAGGGAGGTTCAGGCGGCGGCGGTGCAGCGGGACAAAATGGCACAGCTAATACCGGCGGCGGGGGTGGCGGTGCGACACAAAACGGCAATACAGGTGGTTCCGGTGGTTCCGGAATAGTAATTGTTTCTCTGCAGGTCGGCAGCGGCCCTATGGATTCCTCCAGCTCTTCTGGCAGCAGCTCTTCTAGCTCTAGTTCCTCAAGCTCAGGCGGCTCGCCCGTGGCTGAGGTTCAGACCATCACCGCTTCCAGTGTGACTGGGAATGTAACCATCACCGGCAACTCAAACTCAGCGACCGTTCATCCGGGGGACACCGCTGCCACCGTGCAGTCCGAACTTCAGGCTCTTGGAGGCCCCTTCGCAGATGTCGTCGTCACCGACAGCTCCGATCCGGGCGTGCCGTCGGCGGCTGGCGGCTATCTTGTGAGTGGAGCAGGCACCTCCAGTGCGAATGGACTCTACGTGGTGGGCGGCACTGACCAGTACGGCCATACGTATTGGACCGGTCCTAATAGCTATGGCATGAGCATGAGTGAATACGGTGCATATTTTATCGGCAACTACGAACTGCAATACCAAAATGGCGGAGGGAGTCCAGGAAACCCGCCATTGACAGGATGGAGCGCGTATTATGGCGCTGACCCGCCGCCCACACTTACGTATCAGGCGGGCAGCCCCGCTTCCGGCTCCTATACTGTTACTTTCAGTGTAGACGATGGCGATGTATCTGTTATGGGCACTTCGGGCTCTGGCTGGAGCGCCGCCATCACAACGCCTTATTCACCGTAGAGTTGTTGAACGATTTATCGTGCAGCAATGACTAGCGCATAATCCAAGCAGCGATGCAGAGCAGCAGCGTGACACCAAGGGAAATAAAACCCGTATCCTCCAGAATGTTTAAAATGCGCGCGGCAACGAATTTTGGGCGTACGCCGAAGGGCTGTAGCGTGCGCGCGGAAACCCCGAGGTGCGTCCCAACAATTGCCGCCGCATTGAGGCCAAGCACTTGGCCCTACTGTAACTTATTATCCATAACAAGTTGTATTAAGCCGCGCGGTTTTTCTTGAAGGGCAAAACCTCGGCGACCGCGGAAAGGCCTTTGGCCTTGGTGATTAGCTGCCCGATGTTTTTCAAATTGCCGCTGAACTTACCAATCTGCATCGCATTTTCAATACGGGCATTCAGAAATTCCATCGTCTTTTCATAGTCTTTTGACGCGTCCTGTAGCCAAACCATAAGCGTTGAACCGAACACGGCGGCGAGCAAAATCCGTTTCGTGTAATAATTAAAGTCCGTCGCGTTATCGCCCGCTTCATACCAAATCTTGTCACACAACTTCGCGAGTGCCTTGATGCTCAACGCCGCGCGGCCCGGCTGCCAGGCCCCCCGCACCGCCACGCGCACGGCCTCGCGGTGCGGCGCCATGACTTCAAGCCACAGACGTACACCCAGGGCCACGCGGTCGCGCACGCGCATTTGAATGAGTTTGTGCTTGGCTAGGCGCGTAAGCATCTGCCGCTCAGACCAGTCCGCAAAGGCGATCAGCGCATCCGGCATACCTGCGGGAAAAGCCACCATCAGGTCAGCCAGGGTGATTTTTTTTCCATCGGCAGTTTTTTTGAAAGCCTCATCGCTCCAGCCGTCAAACGGCACATGTCGCAGTAGTGCGAATAGTAGTTTGTCTTTCTGGACTGTCGTAGCCATTCGCATTTCTCTCTCTATCGCGCCAACAACCTCTATCATAGCGGCAAGCCTTTATGGCGCAAGTGCGGCGTGCAACCTCATCACCACTGCTTTTTGAGCACGCCCAAGATAAGTTGAGTTATCCATCAGACCTTTGAGCATTTTTGGATTAAGACTTGCCATTGCGGCATCAAGAACCGCTTCACGCACTTTCATATGCGCGGTGGGATTTTTCCAATAATCTCCAACCTGGCGTAAATTTTGGACGACCTGGATTTGAGAAGCAATATCCAGGAGGTAGAATACATCCTGATGTGACATATTTTCCTTTTTAAATTGCATCGCCAAAATTTGTCTGGCATTGGGGCCAAAGACAAAGGCCGCCATCAGGCCTGAATTATTATAAGAGGCAAATGGAATTTCTCCAACTTCGGAAACCATTCTGGCCAGGCGATTTAGTGAATAACTCTGCGACTCAGATGGCTGATGATTTTTGGCCTCGGAAATAATTATCCCGATTTTCCCTACTTCAGGTATCCGAATAATTTTTTTCGCACGTCGTTCATACATGAGGGAATTGTTTCACAGATGCTTCTAGCGCGTCAAGGAATTTTTGACAGGAATTTTTGCATAGATTCCTCAATACCATGGTGATAGGCGGTCTGAATGGTTTGCGGGTTTAATTCTGGCAATTGCGGCAGCCAACCGAGGTAATGTACGCCGGAAATCTGTTCCCGCACAGCGAAATCCAAGATAGTTTGGATATTATCTGGGTTTTCCGGGCCGGTAAAAAGAAGGCCCGCGAGCGGCAAGCCGCGGGCTCGAATGGCGGCAAGCGAAAGCAGCGTATGGTTAATTGTCCCCAGCGCCGTGCGTGCCACCAGAATAATCGGTGCACCCAAGCTGGCAAACAAATCAATCTGCAGCAATTCCCGTGTGATGGGCACCATCAACCCCCCTGCTCCTTCAATGAAAAGGCATTCATCGTCTCCATCCACTATATGAGTTTTGTAATCAGAAATAATTTTCTCAGGATTAATTTCTTGTCTTTCGAATTCCGCCGCGCGATGAGGCGACAGGGCGGCACTAAAACAATAAGTCTCTGGCAGAAAATGTGCTTCCGGCAGAGCCGTGAGCGCACGTACTATGTCTCTATCCGTCCGGCCTGCCGCATTACGCCCGCATTGAATAGGTTTCCAATAACGACCGCTCAGGCCGAGCGCCAATGTCGCCGCTGCAACTGTCTTGCCCGCGTCCGTATCCGTGGCGGTGATGATAAATGATCTCGTCATCCTGTCATTCCTAGCAAATCAACCTCTTTAATGACTAGAAAATAATTCGGTAATTACCTATGAATGAATGATGCAGGAATTTTTTGCCCAAATCTGGCATTTCATCCAAGCCGTCGCCGCGCCCATTTCTGACCATTTTTTGTATCTTTGGAACAATGGTATAGCTGGGCATGAGGTAAAGGACATCATAATTGCATTGGCCTGCGTCTTGGCGGCGCTGGCCGTGCGGCGGCCCATGGCGTGGGTGATTTTCAGCTGGCTGAAAAAAGTTTCCCAAAACATTTCCAATGATTATCTGGATGATGCGACGGTGAATACCCTGCGCGGCCCCATCCGCCTGTTTCCCATCTGGTTCGGTTTGGCCGCCGCAGTGGAAGTGCTGAAACTCCCGGCACGTTATCAAGCTTTAGTTGATCACGTTGAATTGTCCTTCGGCGCAATTTTATTTTTCTGGGTGATTTTTTCCGGGTTGCGGCCGCTTTCGCGTCAGTTCGTTCGCCTGGAGGGCAAGCTGACGCGGCCCATGATTTCATGGATGACGAAAGGTCTACGGTTTTTAATTTTGATTGTCGGCGTAGCGGTGATTTTGAACATCTGGGGTATTCAAATTGGGCCCATCCTTGCGGGTTTGGGTCTTTTGGGCGCGGCTGTGGCACTCGGCGCGCAGGACTTATTTAAAAATCTCATCGCGGGTGTGATGATCCTCACCGAACGCCGATTTGACCTGGGTGACTGGATTTCGGTTGAGAACGTGGTGGAAGGCGATGTTGAACGTATCGGTTTCCGCTCCACGCTCGTGCGGCGGCTGGATAAAGCCGCGGTTTACGTGCCAAACAGCAAACTCGCAGACGATACCGTGATCAACATCAGCCGCATGACGCAGCGGCGCATTCAATGGACCATCGGCCTCGAATACCGCATTTCCCAGGCGCAAATTGACGCTGTGTGCCATGACGTTCTGGCCTATATCGAGAGCAATCCGGACTTTGTGCCTATGAGCCAGAACCGCAGCTTTGTGGGCCTGGATAAATTTTCGGAAAGCTCGATTGATATTTTGATTATTTGTTTCAGCAATAAAACCCGATGGGTTGAATATGTGGCGGTCAAAGCCGCCCTGGGTAAGGCGCTGAAAGAAATTCTCGAGCGTCACGGCGTGAACTTTGCCTTCCCCAGCCGCAGCGTTTATGTGGCGAATACAAGCGATACCCCCACAGATAATCCTGTTGTGGCAAAAGCCGTCACATCTGCAGGAGCAGCGGATTAACTTTAGGCCGGGTTATTGTTGGAAACAGCGTGGCTTGCGCTTCTATTTGTGCCACTCTGACTCAGCAGTTTCGCAAGTTTCGCAACGCAGCTGTCATTGCACAAAAATAACTTCACACCCAAACAATGCCTGGTTTCTCCACGCGCCGTCGTAAGAAGCATGACCATCTCTCCCGAAAACATCTGGGTGTTTGTAATATCACTGATACCGCCGTTTCTACTCCACCGGATTCCAAAGGCAGCATTTAAGATTTCTTTATTCTGAGCGCTCTCGTCGGTGGCGTGACATCTTGCCCGCGAACAACACCTCCAATAGTCTTTTAAAATGCCGATTACCACTTTTTTGCGCGATGCATCATCCGGGGCCTCGGCCAATCTACCTTTGATCGCGTCAAAACCATGGGGGCCATTACCCGGCCCGGCAAAGTCATTTACCAGCGCGGTTAAAAGGCTGCTGGCCGCGGCTTGAAAAGGCTCCTCGGCCTCGTCGTTTTGATCCTGTGCAACGCTCGTGGCCACGACTGTTTTAGCCGTACGCCGCACAGGGCATGGCTGAGCGGGCTTTGCCAGCCCAGGCTGCGCCAGTGAAGCCACCACGCTGCAGAAAATCGCCAATTTGATAGATGTGCCTGCCATGATGAGTTTAGGCTAACGGGTCAAAGCTTGGGATTGCAACAAATTTTTTACTTGCAAACAAAAAGAGACGGGGAAATCCCCGCCTCTTTTGAATAAATGGCCTTTCGATTACCGTGAGTAGTAACGCTCAAACTCAATCGGATGCGGCATGGTTTCATAGGCCAAAATGTCCTGCATCAGCAGATCAATATGGCTTTCGATAGCAGAGTCGCTGAAAACGCCGCCCGCTTTCAAGAAGGCATTGTCTTTTTGCAGCGCCTCGACCGCGTCGCGCAGCGTACGGCAGACGGTCGGAATTTTCGCCAGTTTTTTCTCCGGAAGTTCATAAAGGTTTTCATCCATCGCCTCACCCGGATGGATTTTGTTTTTGATCCCATCCAAACCAGCCATCAGCATCGCCGCGAACGCCAGATATGGATTTGCTGTAGGATCCGGAAACCGTACCTCAATCCGCTTCGCCTTAGGCCCGCTCACAATCGGAATCCGGCAGCTGGCTGAGCGATTACGCTGCGAATAAGCGAGCAATACCGGCGCTTCATAGCCCGGCACCAGACGCTTATAGCTGTTCGTCGTTGGGTTAGTAAAAGCGTTCAGGGCTTTCGCGTGTTTCAAAATCCCGCCGATGTAATATAGGCAAGTCTCAGATAGGTCCGCATATTCACTCCCCGCGAAGGTCGGCTTGCCCGACTTCCAGATAGACTGATGCACATGCATGCCAGAGCCGTTATCGCCAAACACAGGTTTGGGCATAAATGTCGCAGATTTGCCGTAGCTATGCGCTACGTTGCGCACGGCGTATTTATAGATCTGCATGTTATCGCCGCACTTCGTCAGTGTGCCGAATTTCATACCAAGTTCCGATTGCGCCGAGGCAACCTCGTGGTGGTGTTTTTCAACTGCGACATTCATCGCGATCATCGCGCGCAGCATCTCGCTCCGCAGATCTACGGTGCTGTCGACCGGCGCTACGGGGAAATAACCGCCCTTGGTGCGCGGACGGTGGCCTTTGTTGCCTTCGCTTTGCTCAAGACCTGAAGTATAAGGCAGTTCGCTGTCTTCCAGCGTATAGAACGTTGAGTAAGGCGATGATTTATACTGCACGCTGTCGAAGAGGAAAAACTCCGCTTCGGGACCAAAATAGGCCGTATCGCCGATCCCGGTTTCGATCAGATACTTTTCCGCTGCCTTCGCGATTGAGCGCGGGTCGCGGTCGTATGGGCGACGCGTCGAAGGCTCCAAAATATCACAGAAAACATTCAGCGTCGGGTGCGCCGTGAAGGGATCTAGCACCGCCGTAGGCAAATCCGGCGCGAGCAACATGTCGGACTCGTTAATCGCCTTCCAACCGGGGATCGAAGAACCGTCAAACATAAAGCCATCGTTCAAATTATCTTCATCCACGGTGGTGATATGCTGGGTCACGTGGTGGAGCGTGTTTTGCAAATCCGTAAAACGGAAAGAAACAAATTCCACATTATTTTCTTTTGCCTTGGTCAAAAATGCCTTGGTTTCAGAGGCATCGACCAGGGAAGTTACTTTTGCAGTTTGGGCCATGGGGGTCATCCGGAAAGGTTAAAGGTGGCTGACACTCGCGCTTTATCAGGACAAATCGCAAGGTGTCCGGCCACATTTAGCGGGCGCACAAAAAAAGTCACGAAATTTATTCGCATCTGCGAAAAATATATTGCCTAGGCGCGGCAGGATTGCTAGGATAAACTGACAAGTTGTCACCCTATGAGGTGGCAGATAACAGGAGCCAGGATTCAGGGCTTCTTTTTTTATTTACCTGCCCCCTGAATCCTGTCATCTGATTTCTGGTGTGGCGGCCGTAGCTCAGTGGTAGAGCCCTCGGTTGTGGTCCGAGTTGTCGTGGGTTCGATCCCCATCGGTCGCCCCAATATCTCACCCCAAGACATCCCAGAAAGTCTTGAAATCCTTATAATACAAGGCATTTTTGGTCTTTTTCTGTCCCAGGGTGTCCCAGGACATCCCTTGACATCCGGCATAATTGTTGGCAACTTTGTTGGTGACTGAGGTCATTGATTTGGAGTTACCAACACATGCCACTGACAGACACCGCCATTCGCGCTTATAAGCCGAAGAATCGGCCAACCAAAATTTCCGATGGCGGAGGCCTTTTTCTGTTAATCACACCCAAAGGCGGAAAATGGTGGCGGCTTGCATATCGGGTTGATGGGAAACAAAAAACGCTTTCCCTCGGCGTGTATCGCCTCAGGCCGCGCCAGACATCATAATCCCTGCTCCGATTTGAAAAGTGCTTTAACACCTTATAAAAAAGGGCATTTTTCATCTATTACTGATCCCAAAAAAGTTGGCGCGCTTATGCGTGCAATTAATAGTTATCAGGGCGAGCATGTTGTTAGATATGCGCTCCGTTTAATACCATTGGTATTTGTCCGCCCCGGCGAATTACGGAATGCAAGATGGTCAGAATTTGATTTTGACGAAGCTATTTGGACTATTCCACCTGATCGTATGAAAATGAAAAACCAGCATCTTGTACCACTATCCCGTCAAGCATTAGACATATTGCAGGAACTCAAACCTTTAACAGGTAGGGGCGATTTAGTCTTCCCAAGCACGTTAACAAGCAAGCGCCCCATTAGTGATAATACTATTAACTCGGCATTAAGACGGCTGGGATTTACACGCGAGGAAATGACAGCCCATGGGTTTCGTGCCATGGCTCGGACAATTCTGGATGAGGTTTTGCATGTGCGTCCTGACTTTATAGAGCATCAGCTTTCCCATGCCGTCCGTGATCCCAATGGCCGTGCATACAATCGCACATCGCATCTGCCGGAACGTAAAAAAATGATGCAGGACTGGGCAGATTACCTCGACAAACTCGCAGCCAATATAGCTTCTGATCATAATTCAAAAGCTGCTTAAATTTATAAAACTACAGTCATCGTAGCGATAATGCTTGCACCTCCGTAATAAACGCTCTGCATGCGGCGACAACCTTTTTTCCTGCTGGCAGCGGCGCTAACGGAGTGCTAATTTTCTGTACAGTCACTTACATCTCGCACAGGACGAAATTGAGGAGTGGTCATGTGGACTTCCAAATCTAAATCCTTTGCCGCACGGTTTGGTATCTCTGTACCAATTATTCAAGCACCAATGGCAGGAGGACCAACCACGCCCGAATTGGTCGCTTCAGTTACGAATGGAGGAGGTCTCGGTTCGTTTGGGGCCGGGTACCAGACTCCAGAGGCCATTCGGGGCGGTATTATAAGCGCTAGAGGGCTTGGCGCTATGAGAATGAACGTCAACGTCTTTTCCAGCCCAGGAGACACATGTTACCAACTTCCGTCCGAAGATGCCAAGAAGAAGTTGATCGAAATCGCGGCGGGACTTGGCGTGAAAAACCTAGACTTGACCCCACACGTGTCCGATATATTGGCGGACCAAGTGGGCGTTCTTGTCCAAGAGCGAGTTCCAATCGTGTCGACAACGTTCGGCTTGTTACCTGATGTGCTTTTTCAGTCGCTGAAGGCTGAGGGAACATTACTCATTGCCACTGCAACATGTATTCGGGAAGCAATTGCCGTTGAAAGGGCTGGGTATGATGCTGTGGTGGCTCAAGGAGCGGAAGCGGGCGGACACCGGGGGAGTTTCTTGACTCCGGATGACCCACCACTAATCGGTTCAATGGCTCTGATTCCACAGGTGGTAGACGCAGTGTCTATTCCAGTTATTGCATCAGGTGGGATCATGGATGGGCGAGGAGTAGCTGCTGCGCTTTTGCTTGGCGCCAGCGCCGTCCAAATGGGAACAGCCTTTCTAACTACAATCGAATCTGGCGCGGACAAAGTATGGGTCGAGTCAATCATGAATGCGTCGGATACACAGACGACCGTGACAAAGACGTTCTCGGGGAAGTGTGCCAGAGGATTATTAAATCGGTTCACTACAATGATGGCCCCATATGAAGACCAAGTCGGACACTATCCACTCCAGAACCAGATAACTACCCCTATTCGATTGGAAGCAAAGCGGAGGGGCAATTCCGACTTCATGTCCCTGTGGTGCGGCC
>Ga0206826_1016_pt1 | contig 33091 bp, 24 predicted proteins | sample Alteio_BWOrgCont_80_FD_152636 | JGI IMG/M metagenome (GOLD analysis project Ga0206826, IMG submission 152636) | Enriched cells from forest soil in Barre Woods Harvard Forest LTER site, Petersham, Massachusetts, United States -... | ecosystem: Environmental > Terrestrial > Soil > Temperate forest >... | reverse complement strand
GAGCAAGGGGCGATGCTTGCGGAGCTTCATGAGCGGCTCGAGTTTCGCGCGGTCCAAAATATAATGCGGCGCGGAGGTACTGCTGATGGCGATGTCGATTTTTTCCAGTTCCGCCACCCAATTATCAAAAGGCACAGCGCGCCCGGAAAATTCCTTCGCGAGAATTTCCGCCCTTTCCAGCGTGCGGGACGCGACTACGATGCTTTTAACGCCGCGCGAAAACAACGCGCGCGCGACTTTCTCACTCGTATCGCCAGCCCCAATCACCAGCGCCTGGCGTTCCGGAAGCGAACTGAAGATTTTCTCCGCGAGCTCGACGGCGACGGAAGCCACCGAGACGCTGCCACGCTGAATATTGGTATTGGTCCGAATATGCTTGGCGACGTTAAAGGCGCGCTGGAAGGCTTTATTCAGTTTCGCGCCGGTATGTTTATGGCTATGCGCGAGGGCGTAGGCGTCTTTGAGCTGGCCGAGGATTTGCGTTTCTCCAAGAACCATGGAGTCAAGGCCGCAGGCGACTTTGAACAAGTGCCGCAGGCTTTGTGGCTCGCCGAGGGTGTAAATTTCGGCAGGGGTGGAAGAATCTTTGGCATCGTTTGTGACTCCGCCATTTTGGACAAGAAAATCTTTTATTTCCATGAAGGCCTGCGCGGGCGCGAGCGGTGTGGCGACGTAGATTTCTACGCGATTGCAGGTGGAAAGAATTACCGCTTCGCCGGCGATGCCGGATTGGCGCAATTTGTCCAATGCGCCGGGGATTTTGGATTCGGCAAAGGCGAACCGTTCCCGCAGTTCCACGGGCGACAAGTGATGGCTCAATCCGATGACGATGATGTTCATGGGTTTATTTCACTGGTGATGAACCTGGGAGAGTAAAATAAACCCCCAAAACGTGAGCATAATAAAGGCAAAGCTGACTGCGGTGCTCCACGCGAAGCGGCGGCCGCCCTGCCCGAATTTCCAGCGCGAGATGACGAGTCCGAGATAGAACAGCCAGATGAAAATCGAATAGTCGAGCAGCGGATCGTTTTTGAACCAGACGCCGTATTTCTGCTTGAGCAAAAACGGGCTGACAGCGAGTCCGGCGGTGAACAGGGCAATGCCGAAAAGCAAAAGGCCGTTCATCACACGTTCAAGGCGCTGAATGGGCGGGAGCAGCGAGAAAATTGCGCGGAGTTTATGGAATTTCAAATCATGTTCCTCCGTCAGAAACATGAGCGCAGCGACGGCGCTCAAACCGAACGCACCGATGGCCAGCAGAATCAGCGCGGCATGCAGGCTGGTCAGCGTGCCGGAGAAATCCGGCTTTGTGCTATGGGGCGGGTCGAGCGCGGGCATTAGCGCGAAGACGCCCATGAAGAAAAGAACGTGCGACGCGAACGCCCCCAGAAACCGGAGTTTGGGAATAAGGCCAAGGACAAGATAGGCGGCGATGGTCCAGGCGATAAAGACGGTGGCTTCGAAGATGTTGTTGACGGGGCAGGTGTTGATGGAGAAACCGCGCTTGACCATGGCGGTGGTGTGCAAGGCAAACGCAGCGAGTAGAAGGAGGTAGTTTATGCGGTCGTCCTTGCGAAAGCCTTTTCGCCACAGGAAAACCGAATAGACGGCGCTAAAGCCGTAAATAGCCACGGCCAGCAGGAACACATGACGGTCAGTAAACCAAGTCACTTTAATAGGTTAATTCAGAACGAGGCGCGAGCAAGCGGCAATTCTGCTCTAATCGGGGTTTTGGCGAGGTTGAGGTTCTGAAGATTGGGCAATTTAAGACGTGTGCTCCAAGTGAAGTCACAGTAGGGCTTCCGCTGAAAAATTTCGAGGTAACGCTTCGGCAGGCGTTCCAGAACGGATTGAAATTCGTTTTCATGTTCAACGATCGCGGAATAGCCGATGCTTTTATTTTTGCGTCCGCCAAAGACGATTTGCGATTGGGTGGTTTCGACTTCGAGAAAATCGAACATTTTCTGGATTTTCCCAGCATCGTTCAAATCACGCGGGGAATGCAGGGTAAAGCAACGGTTGTGCAGGCGATTTTCGTCTAGAAAATTGATGGCGCGATTTTCGATTTCAATCCATTGGAGTAAATACCATTGAAAGAGGGTCAATGGTTTGCCAGAGAAATTTTGGAAAATTTCTTCATTGCCCGTCAAGGCCCAGGCGAAGTGGCGTTGGCCATCATCGCCCCGGTAAAAATGAAAGGGCACATGCAAGCGGCGACGCCAGGATTCGCGCCAGGCCTCGCTGGCGGCGACTTTGAGGGGATCACGGATCAGGTGGATGAGTTGAAGGTTTGGGAAAAAATCCAGTGCGGCCACCCAGGCAGATTTCAAAAATGCGTGGCTGGATTCAAAATAAACCGTGCCGGGAAGTTTACGAATGTAATCGCGTTTTTTCCCGAGGCGCTCGCGGATTTTCCCGAAACGGCCCGCATAGGCGTCGTAAATGGCAGGGCCGAACATGGTGGGATTGCCGAAATCGAAGAAGGTTTCGTGGCGGCAATCGCAAGCGCGAGCGTTGAGGCGGAAGACATTCCGGAGATACAGCGTGCCGGAGCGCGCTTCCGCCAGCGTGAAAATGATTTTTTTCATGCGTTGATCCTTTTTTCGACGCAAACGACTTCCACGGGATCAGAAATTTCCGGGTGGAAAATGGTGGTTAGTTTGCGGTCGAAAACGGAAAAGCCAAGGCGGGAATAAACGATTTCCGGCCGGCGTTGCGGCCGGGAAAAAAACGCGCCGTAACATTTCCGGATGCCGGCACGGTCTAATTGCTCCTCGTAGGTGTGCCAAAGGCGGAGGCCAAGGTCGCGGCCCCGGCAGGATTTTTCGATATTCAGGTGCAAATGGGCGGCGTTTTCGGGATGGCGTGGTTGTTCGCGATAGCCTTTCATCAAGAGCCAGCGGATAAAATGCCGGGAGCGCGGGTGCCGGGCATAACAGCCGGTGGCGGCGCGGGTAATCATTTTCATCGTGGTTTGAAATCCCGAATAGAGGAGGGTGTAATCGAAATACGGCGAGACAGAGCCGAGCAGATATCCGACTACCCGACCGTCGGATTCGGCGACCCAGGCCCAATCCGCGCCATAATCCAGATAGGGCCCAGCGAACAAATCCGCAAAGATTTCACGGTCGCTGAAAATGGTTTCGATGGGATTGCCCAGAAAGCCGGTATCGCAGCAAAGTCGCCGGATGGCGGCGCGGTCGGTTGGTTCGTAGGGGCGGATAATGATATCGTCAACGGCGCCGCGCGGCAGATCATGGCCGTTTAAATAGCATTTCTTGATGGTTTTTCCGTTTATTCCTTCATGCGCAAGCAAACTAATCATTCTTCCTCCTTGTTCCTTATCAGCCGAGTTTAGCTGACTCAGGGGAACATCGCCTATTTCTGGATTTATGCCAGTGACAAAGTGGTAAAATTTTTGTTTAAGAGAGATGGCGGGGTGTATCTTGAACTCATTCCTAATTTGGCAGAAGCGTGCCGGCGGATGGCTAAAGTGGCTGCTGCCTGCACTGACCTCATTTCCTAAATCAAAAGCGAGAGCGTGATAAATTTTTTGGCCGGGATTGGTTTGTTTTTGGCCGGTATTCCATAATTCGCCCGTCGTTATTGGGTGAAAGCAAGGCCGACGGGCCGGTAAAGAGGATTTTTGCAGACCGTTCTTACCCCAAATCAAGGGTTCTAACCGTAAATCAAGAGTTGATTTGGGGTGGCGAACCGTTGATTTAGGTTTAGAACTGCCGGGGGAGACAGAAGGCCGAACCCCAACGGGGGAATAAACTGACATTGATTTGGGGCCGATTTTTGCCACAGAGCCACAGAGCCACAGAGCCCAGTGGCACCAAGAAAACGAACCGGTAAAGGAGGCAGATTCATTCCGGCGCCCTTTCAGGGCGCTGGGGTCATGGGGCTGATGACCGGGGATGTTATCCCCGGCTAATTTCCCACAGCCCTCCAGGCTGTCAGGCCGGCGGAAGATCGCCAGTACCAACCGTGATGATGGAAAACCAATCATCCGGGTATTTTATATGATTAACGGGAAAATCCTTAGTTCTTCACTACCCCAAAAAAGCAGGGAGCAAGGAGCCGGGAGGACGGGCACAACGGTGCAGCAGCCTTCGCCAAGGCCTCGGTGGCCAGGGAAAGCAGAAAATGGAAATGGGCGTGACAATTTAAGTTTAGTGATTATACTTTTTGATTCTGACGACCCTATCGTCTAGCGGTTAGGACACCACCCTTTCACGGTGGATGCATGGGTTCGATTCCCATTAGGGTCGCCAGCCTCATTTTTCCCCTTTCAAACGAGAGATTCCCAACTAGTGCAACTGGAGCAAATAAAAGGTTGGCGGCTGGCTGGGGCTGGGCGAACTCGTGAAATTGAAGTTGCCGTAGGCATCAAAGGCGTTGGTGGAAAGAACCGCCCAATTGCTGAAGGGCAACTGAAGATTGGTTGAGGCCAGAACATAATAGGTCCAGTTGGCGACGCCATTGGTCCCGTTGAGAATAAAATTGTTTCCGTTAAGCATCGTCCGTTTGAATACCGGTGGCGGGGTCGGCGAGGAGATGACGCTCAAGACGCCCTGGGTGAGGTTGTTGGTATTCCATGCGAGGTTCACATCCGGGATCACCGGCGTGAGGCCGGTGAAGGCGCCGGAATAATGGGCGGCGTTAAATAATTTGAAGCTGTCCCCGGCGGCGAAGGGAACCGCGCCCAAGTTGGAAATCATCAGCGTGCCACCGTAGATCAAGTTGCTGGTCACCTGGGCCACAGCGTTGGAGGGCGACAGAGACTTATTAATTTGCATGACCGTCAGGCTGCCGGCGTTAAGGGTGAGATTATTGCTGAAGGAAAGCGTGGCAGGCGGGCTGCCCGGAGCCAGAGTTGCGTCGCTCCCGATAATGACGTTTCCTTTGACTGCGCCGGCGCCGGACAAGGTTTGGCCGGAAGCTAGAGTGAGCGTGGTATCGCCGCGGCCGCTGGCGTCCAGCAGAGCGCCGGCGTTGATATTAATAGGGCTGCTTGCGGAGATGGAACCGTTGTTGGTCAAAGCCAGTATGCCATTGGCAACGGTGGTGCCGCCAGAATAGGTGTTGGCGGCAGTGAGATAGACGATGCCAGGCGAGCTTTTGATGAGACTGCCAGAACCGCTGAGCAGGTTGTTGTACATCAGGGACGAACTGGTGACGGCGCCAATCGTATCGGTGCCTTGCAAGGTGACCGGCCCGGCGATGATACTGCTGCCACTTTCGTTGGTCATAATCGCGCCGTTATCCAAAATGATATTTTTGTTGAGCGGATTATTGCTCAACGCCCAAGTTTCCAGGATGGCGTTGGAATAAACCGTGATGGTGCCGGCGGGCGTGCCGACCTGCGACGTAGTGGTTTGCACGGCAAACATTCCCTGCTGAACGACGATGTTGCTCAGCGACGAATCCACGTTGACACCGACAAGGGAAAATTGGTTTGGCCCGACTTTGGTGAGGTTGTAGGGATTGCCGCTGGTGCTCAAGGTGGCCGTGTTTGCGCGAATGTCCCAGCGCGTCGAGCCGCCAAAGGTGGTGTCGCCCGCGAGGGTCACGCTGCCCAGCGCGCGGGTTTGCGAAGTGCCGCTGTTATTGACAATCGCGCCGTTGCCACCGAAGCCCTGGCCGGAGACGACAACCGGGGTCGAGGTGAGAATGATTCCGCCGACATCCAACGTACCGCCGGGGTTGATGGTGGCGGTAGCGCCATTGCCCAGCGCACCGCTGGCACCGGCAATCAACGTGCCGTCGTTAATCGTGACCGGGCCGGTAAAATTGTTGGCGGTGGAAATGGTCAGGGTGGCCGCGCCGTCTTTTTCGATGCTGGTGGCGCCACCTATCGCGCCGGAGCCGCTGATGGAATAACTATTGGTGTTGGCATTCACGACCATAGACGCGGGCTGGACGGTGGTGCCTGCGCCAAGAGTCACGTTGGGGTACGCGCTGCCAGTGTCATCAAACAAAACATCGTCGCCTTGTTGAAATGTATCGTTTAGGCCGGAACCGGTATTGAGCCAGTTAGCCGTGCTGTTAACGTCCCAGATGCCGTTGTTAAGAGGAGTCCAAGTCAGGTTGGCCGTTCCACTAACGACGAGCGTAAAGGAAGCCGAATTGGTGAGGCCGCCACTGACGCCAAGAATGGTGAAGTTGTAAGTGCCTGGGGCAATTCCGTTTGAAGCGGTCAAAGTCATGGTGGATGTGCCGGAACCGGTAACCGATGGCGGATTAAAACTGGCGGAAGCCTGCGACGGCACGCCGGCAGCGCCCAGGGACACCGTGCCGTTGAAACTGTTTGTGGGCGTTATAGTCACGGACGAGTTTCTTGAGCCGCCCGGCGCGATGGTGAGAGAGGCGGGGTTAATGCCCACAGTGAACGGAACGAATAATTGCACTTGCACCTGCGCCACGGCGCTGGTGGCGGTGTTTCCGCTGTTATCGGTGGCGATGGCGGAAAAGTTATAGGAGCCAACGGCAAGATTTGAAATGGCCAGGTCGTAGGGCGTATTGCTGACGGTGCCGAGGTCGGTTGAACCATTATAGAAATCCACTTTGGCAATCGGGTTCACCGGATCGCTGGCGGTGGCGGTCAACGAAATCAGGCTGTTCGTATAAAACATTTCGTTGTTTGTGGGAGTGAGCAGGGCGACGGCGGGGCCGAGCGTGAAAACGGCGGACCAATTGACCTGGCGGCTGGTGGGAGAATTGAGGGTGACGCGGGCAAGTCCGTTGCTCTCGGAGTAAGAGGTGACGGTGACGCCGGCGGCTCGATCGGCGGCGGACACGCTGGCGCTTTGGAGTTGCCAGTTGTTGGTGGAATAGATGCGCATTTCATAAGGGTCGCCGCTGACCAATTTGCTCGTACCGCTCAACGTGCTGGCGCCGTCCCAGGATTCAGCGAGCACGTCAATGATGCCCTGGGTGATGTGGCGCGACGTGCTGATAAGTTCCGGCACGCCGGATTGCGGGCGCACGGCGATGATGCGGCAGCAATAGGGCGGCAGGCTCAACTGCAAACTGCCGCTGATATTGGGAATAATGGAGTTCGACCAAAAATCAAACCCGACGTAAGAGGCATTGGTGTCCAGGCCAATGTAGGCCAGTGTCGTATTCACATTCAGCGTAGTGTTTGAACTCCAATTGAAAACGCCAATGATGTTGCGGGCAGGCGCGTTATTGGTGGCCGGCTGGGTCAGGAGCCAGATATTGGGCGGGTCATTTTCAAAGTAATCCACGGGGCGTGGAGTTAAGGTGTGGTGCGGCATGATGCGTTCCAGGAGGTTGATGCGATCAGAAGTGAGGGTGGGAATCCAATCGCCGTCGAGGGTCAATTGCCCGCTGACGCCATACCACGAGGCGATGGTTTGCGCCTGACTCAACGTAAAACTGTCCCGCACATAGACGGTGTCCGGGTCGTTATGCCAGACGCGGTTGTGCAAGAAATAATGCCGCGAGCCAAATTCCGGGCTGCGCAGCCAGCCCGAACCGCTGCCGGTGCCCGAACCCCAGTTGGCGGCGTTGTCCGGGCCGATACGGATGCCATCCACCAGGCCAAAGGAACCGCTATAGCAACGCATGCTTTGCCCAATGTTACAGCCGTCGAAATAAACATTAGTTCCTGCCGCCTGACGCTCGACTTTTAATCCGTCGCGGAAGGCTTCGATATTCGGCTGGGACGGATCGGAAAAGACAGCGTCGCCGATGCCGTCATTGACATAGCCGGTGGTGACGTATTTCTGCGGGACGGCGCAGCCAGCCCAGAAGCCATCCGTTTTAAAATATTTATAGCCCCAAACATTGGCGATTTGGTAAACGAAATTGCTGATGTAATTGCAGGCCGGCGGGTACGTGCCATCCAGGCAGGCTCCGGCGAAATCCACCCAATACGGCCCGCCATTGGTGGTTTGGACAAACCAGTCGGGGTGATTTGTGAAATACGGGTCGGTGGCCGAACTGCCGCAAACCGAAAACCACAGGCCGGCAGTTATCCCGTTGGTCACCAAGTTGGTGGAAACCGGGGTCATGCCCGCAGCGTAAGAGCCGGTGGGATTGACCGAGATAAACTCGCGCGGGCCGATGGCGCTACCGTCGTTGGGATTGGTGGTGGTGATTCCGGCCTGCCAGCCGGAATCAATTTGAATCATGGAAAACCCGAACAACGCCAGGTTGGTTTGCACAAAACTCGCGATTTGTTTGACCGCACTGGGACTCGAAGCGCCACCATTTTGGTTCATGGGATAGGTGCACAAGCCGTCGGGCTGGGGGTTTAAGTGGATATTGTAATTCTGGGCGATGGCGCCGGCCCAGGTCTCCAGGCCGACGCGCGCGTCGTCAAAATAACCGAGGGCGAAAGTCTCGAGTGTTTGTGTCTGCCCGGGCTGGAATTGGAGGCGGCCGTAATCCAGATGGGCGTCCATTTGCACGACACCGCTGACGACGCGGTTGGAGACAATGCCGCTACCGCGATCGCTGGTCAGCCACGCGCCGACGACACCATTGCGGCTTTGGGGATCGGCAGTAACGAGCCAGGCGTAACTCGCGGGCTGACTGCCGGGGGTCGTCAAGCCGCCAGTGCCGAGCGAAATCAAAGTGTTGGTGGTTTCGTTCAAATTCACCTGGGCGACCAGTGCGTGAATATGGTTGGAGACGACGGTTTGGCCGCTGCTGTTGGTCAGCGTGGATTGAAATAAAGCGAACGGCAGATTGGTGAAGAGCATGATGACATCGCTGTTGCCATCGGTGTGGGAGTATTGAATGGCCGGGCCAATTCCGAAGGCCGTGTTGGTGACGGTGGTAATTGCCGCCGTGCCGGTGGTTTCGCTGAAGTTGCCCTGCGAAATAAACGTCCTGCCGGAGGCTAAATCGGAGACGGAAAACAGGCCGGTGGCGGGATTGAAATTGACCTCGGTCGTGGCGTTACTGATAACAAGCTGGCCTTGCGTGGAAACAATGCCCACCCAGACCAGAGCGACGGCAAAATAGAGCAGTGCTTTAAGATTCAAGTGCATCAGGAGAATTGGGAAGTAATCTAACCGCAAAGGCTGCTAAAAACAACCGGCCAAATGTCGTATATGGGCAGGGCGTTTTTTGGCCGTCGCCGTTCGGCTGGAGGGTTAATTCATCGCGAGCGTACTAGTAATATATGTTAGGCCTTTTCCAATGACGAACGGGTGTTTTTTACATAGAATTTCGCGATGAAATTTCTTTTTCCTTCTCATGGGATGCGAAATGGCCTCGCATTAATGGCTTTGACATTGCTGATTCCTTGCCTCGTCGTGGCCCAAACCGAGCCAGTGACGGTCACCGTGGCGGCAGATACCGGCGGGCCGGCTTTGCCGGAACATTTTTTGGGATTGAGTTACGAATCAGCCATGCTCCTGCCAGTGAACGGCAAATTCTATTTTGATCCAGATAACAAGGCGCTGGTCAATACGTTCCAAACGCTGGGCATAAAGAGTTTGCGCGTGGGCGCGAATGCGGTGGATGACCCGAAGATTGCCGTGCCGGATGTGGATGACATCAACATGCTTTTTGATTTTGCCCGGGTCGCCGGGGTGAAAGTCATCTACTCATTCCGGTTAAAAAATGGCGATCCGGCCACTTCGGCGCGACTGGCTAAATATATCACGGTCCATAATGCGGATGTGCTGGATTGTTTTGCGATTGGCAATGAGCCGTCGTTTTATCTCAAGACGTTCCCGGAATTTTATGCGCAATGGAAGCCCCATTATGACGCGATTTTGCAGGCCGTGCCGAACGCGATGTTTGACGGGCCCAGCGTGGCCAAAGACAATCTTTACGCCGTAGACTTTGCGAATGCCCTGGCGGCTGACGGTCATTTGGCGATGGTGAGCGATCATTATTATTTTCTGGGCTCGGGCCGGGCGGGGGAAAAAGATCCGGCGGCAACGCGCGCGCGCTTTCTCCAAAATCGTCTCGATGCCGATTATGAAAAGGACTATGCCAAAGTGGGGGCGGTGCTGGCGGCCCACGGGGTGCCTTACCGGATTGATGAAATGAACAGTTGTTATAACGGCGGAGCGAAGGATTCGAGCGACACTTACGCTTCCACGTTATGGGCATTGGACTGCACGCATTGGTGGGCGGCGCATCATATCCTGGGTGTGAATTATCACACGGGCGAATCCGTGGGGCGCGATGGCGGGTTTGGCGCGGCAAATTATGCGGCGTTTGTGCATGAGCCGGACGGGCATGGGTTTGCGATGCGTCCGCAGGCATACGCGTACCTGGCGTTCACGCAGGGCGCGCATGGGCGTTCGCTGGGGGTGGACATCCAGGCGGCGACGAATTTCAATTTTAACGCCTACGCTTATCGGGGCGATGATGGTTCCTATTACGTGACGCTCATCAACAAGAGCCATGGCGGGAACGCCAGCCCGGCGGCGGTGAAGCTTCAATTACAGCAAAGCGCGGAAGCGGGAACGTGGCAGCGAATGGATTTGGTCCAGAAGGATAATGACATCGCCGCCAAGACAAATGTCATGCTGGGCGGTTCGTCGGTTGACGCAAATGGCCTTTGGCGCGGCAAATGGAAAAAGGTCAAACATGGGAATTCCAGCAGCGTCAGCATCCAAGTGCCTCCAGTTTCGGCGGCGATATTGCATTTTACTCCGAAACTTTAGAGCCGGGGCTGGTTACATTTTTTTCTTTTTCTTGATTTTTTCGTCCTGGAAAAAGATGGAAAAGAGCAACCAGACGCCGCCAGCGGCGGCACCAAGAAAGCAGATGATGGCCAAAGCTGGATAGCCGAAAATGGTGAAGCTGGTTTGTATCCGCATGAGCAAGGATGCGCCCAAAATGAGCGAGCCGAGGATGACGCCGGCGGTAATGCGATTAGCGACTTTTTGAAATCCTTCCACAAGCAACTGAGTGTCCACGGTTTTGACTTTGACTTCCAGTTCGGCATTGGCGACGGCGTCCAAAATTCCATTGAGGCGGGCAGGCAGGTGGGTGAAGAGATTTTTAAAATCGAGGAGCGAGTTGACGACGGTTCCCTGGCTGGCGTGCTTTTTCAGCCGTTGAGCGAGCAAGGAAGGGACGTTGCGGCGGACGGCGGCATAGGGGTCGAATTGAGGATCAATGATTTTTCCTATTTCGTCCAATTGCAGCAGCGTTTTGCCGAGCAGGGTCAGTTCGCTGGGGACAAAGAGGCCGTTATCAATGGCGGTTTTGCTCATGTCCAAGAGTGATTTGCCGACGTTGAGTTGCTCGAGGCTTTGGTTCTGCGCGGAGGTTATAATCTGCGAGATGCGGCGGCGGAATTGTTCCTTATTAAAATCTTCATCGGTGCGGCTGATGCCGACGATGATACTGGCGGCTTGTTCATTGTCACCTTCGCTGACGGCGATCAGGAGTTTCAGCAAATTTTCCTGAAGAGTGGGGGCGACGTGCCCGACCATGCCCAGGTCAATCAACGCGATGTGGCCGTCGTCGGTGAGAAAGACATTTCCCGGATGCGGATCGGCATGGAACATTCCGTCCACCATGATTTGTTTCAGGTAGGCCCGAAATAATTCGTCGGCGAGCGGTGCGCCGTTTAAATCCAGCCGGGTCAGTGGCGAGAGCGCGGTGATTTTTCGACCCTGAATAAAATCCATGGTCAGCACGGAGCGGGTGGTGTAATCCGGGACTGGCTGAGGCACCTGGATTTTTTCGAACTCTTTCAGGTTTTCGCCCAGGGTGGCGAGATTTTGCGCTTCGCGTTCGTAGTTTAACTCCTGCTGGATGGTCATGCGGAATTCGTCGAGCACGGTCAGGAAGCGGTAGCGGCGGCCAATTTCGGTGTGGTTATCGAGAAACTCGGCGATTTGGGCGAGCACTTCGAAATCTTCTGCGATTTGTTTGCGGATTTCCGGGCGCTGGATTTTGACGATGACTTTGCGCCCGTCGCGCAGGGCGGCGTAGTGGACCTGACCCAGCGACGCGGCAGCAATCGGCTTGGGGTCAAAGTCAGAAAACGCCTTGGAAACGCGCGCGCCAAGTTCGGTCAGGATGATTTGCTCGACTTCCTCGAAGGAGAACGGTTTGACGTTATCCTGCAGGCGCTCGAGCGGTTTGAGATAAGCTTCGGGCAGCAAATCCGAGCGGCTGGCGAGCAATTGGCCGATTTTGATAAACGTCGGCCCCATGGCTTCGAGGTCATCGGCCAGTTGTTCGGGCGGCGGGCCTTCGACTTTGGTCTCTTCGCGCGCGTCGAATAAATCGTCCACGCCCATTTGCCGGACGAGGTCGGAACGGCCGTATTTCCAGAGCAAGGCGGCAATTTCTTTGTAACGTTTTAGATGGATGGTTTGGAATTTCATTTTCATTTTTCTTCCTCCGTAAGCCGTTCGTTTAAGTTCCAGGCGGCGCTAATAAGGGCGATGTGGGTGAGAGCCTGCGGAAAGTTTCCCAGATGCTCGCCGCAGGGGCCGAGTTGTTCGGCGTAAAGGCCAACGTGATTTGAGTAGCCGAGCGCTTTTTCAAAGATGAAGCGCGCCTGCCTTAAATCGTTGGCGCGCGAAAGGCATTCGACGTACCAAAAAGAGCACATGGAAAATGTCCCTTCATTGCCGTCAAAACCATCGGAAGCGGCCTTCTCCGGCAAATAGCGATAAACGAGGGAATCCTGAACGAGGGTTTTTTTAATGGCTTCGAGCGTGGACATCCAGCGCGGGTCAATCGGGCTGATGAATTTTACCATGGGCAACAGCAGGCAGGCGGCATCCAAGGTTTTGGCGCCCTGGTACTGGACGAAGGATTTTAGTTTGGGATCCCAGAAATCATGGTAGATGCTCCGATAAATTTCGTTTCGGATACGGAGCCAGCGGACGAGCGGGGCGGGGTAGGAGCGTTGTTGCGCGATTTTCATGGCGCGGTCAATCGTGAGCCAGCACATCGCGCGGGAATACAAAAAGGGCCGCACGCCGCCGCGAACTTCCCAGATGCCATTGTCCGGTTTTTTCCAGTTTTGGCAGACCCATTCGACGAGTTTGGTGAGGTCCATCCAAAAGTCGTAGGAAATGGGCTGGCCATGGCGGTTGTAGATGTAAATGGAGTCCATCAGTTCGCCGTGGATGTCCAATTGCAATTGCTCTGACGCGGCGTTGCCAATCCGGACAGGCTGTGAGCGCCTGTAGCCTTCCAAGGACATCAGGATTTTTTCGGGCAATTTTGAACGGCCGTCGAGGTGATACATCGCCTGCAGCGGCCGGCCGAGCTTTAATTCCTCGCAGCGTTTCTCCATCCAATGCATGAACGCCTCTGCTTCCTCGGTGTAACCCAGCCGCATGAGGGCATAGAGCGTGAACGACGAGTCACGTAACCACGTATAGCGATAATCCCAATTTCGCTGGCCGCCGATTTTTTCTGGCAGCGCGAAAGTGGGGGCGGCGACGATGGAGCCATGCGCCTGCGAGGTCAAAAGTTTCAGCGCCAGCGCCGAGCGATTGACCATTTCCCGCCAGCGCCCGCGATATTTGGAACGGGAAATCCAGGCGAGCCAGTAATTCATTGTCTCCTTGAAGGCTTCGGAAACGTAATCGGGATTGGCGGAGGGCGAATCTCCTCCTGAATTTGCCTCCTCCAGAATGAAGAAGGCGGTCTGGCCTGATTTTAATTTGAAGCGGGCGACAGCCTGGCCAATTTCGCTTTTTAACGGAACACTGGCGCGCAGGAGCAGCGCGGGTAGATTTTTTTTGTCGGGAACGAAGATGAGCTTGTGCCCTTTTCTCTCGATGGTGTGGGTGGCGCGGCCATAGTCGAATTTAGGCGCGCAGACCATTTGAAACTCAATTTCGCCGCGGACAACTTTGACACGGCGAACGAGATTATGCCGGTGGCCGAGATGTTCCATGGGCATGAAATCTGAAATATCCGCAATGCCTGACTCTCCCATAAAACGGGTGAGCAGAATATTTGTGTCGGGAAAATAGCGCTGGCGATTTTTAAATTGGCAGGTGAGGGGCTCGATGCGGAAATGGCCGCCGCGTTTGGCGTCCAGGAGTGCGGCGAAAATAGTCGGGGAATCAAAATGCGGGAAGCACAGGAAATCAATCGAACCATTAAGGCTGACTAGAGCGGCGGTCGCAAGATCTCCAATAACGCCGTAATTTTCTATCGGCTGATACTCCTCCATGGTTATAACTTTGCATAATTATCACGGATTCGCAAATGAGGGCACGCTGAATATGTATAATCGGTTCCAATTCCAAGGCTGTGGGAACAATGGAAGGCGGTAGCCACTGCTGGTTACTGGCGTTTAAAGACTTTTCCGACGGCGGCCTGATCCACTGGTTTGACGATAATTTCGTCAATGTTGACGTGGGGTGGACGGGTGGCAACCCAAACCAGGATTTCAGCAATGTCGGTGGCCGTGAGGGGATTGGTTCCTTCGTAAAGTTTTTTGGCGGCGGCGGCATCGCCTTTGAAACGGACAAGGGAAAATTCCGTTTCGGCGAGTCCTGGGTCAACGGTGCCGACGCGGATGCCCTGGCCGAATAGTTCCAGACGCAGGGTGCGCGTGATTTGCAGTTCAGCCGCCTTGGCCGCGCAATACACGCTGCCGCCTTCGTAAACCGTGTGACCGGCCACGGAGCCGATGTTGATGATGGTGGCACCGGCATCACGAGGGATTAACGGCAGGGCAGCGCGGGTCATTCGCAAAATGCCCAGGACATTGGACTGAATCATCGCTTCCCAATCAGCATCTTTGCCCCGGGCAATGGTGTCCAAACCATGCGCGCCACCGGCGTTATTGATTAAGACGTGGAGTTCTTTTGCTTTGCCTGCGGCCCAATCCATGAATTCCTGGATGCTTTCAGTTTTAGCGACATCCAGGAAGTGAAAGTGGGCTACAGCGGCACCGGCTTTTTTTTGCTTCCTGGGCGACTTTTTCCAGACGATCGGTGCGCCGCGCACCCAGCAGGAGTTTCGCGCCTTCTTCGGCAAAGGCAACGGAGGCAGCCGCACCAAAACCGGAAGAAGCGCCGGTAATGAGCACCCACTTGTCCTTAAGCGAAAATTTCACGAGGCGAATCTATAACAAGTCGCCGAAAACGGCGAATGGTTAAATGTTTAGTTGGCGACCTAATTTCAGAGTTCGGGGGATGGCAGCAAAAGTATATGAAGTGGGAAAAGCCGTTACATCCGTTACAACGTTGGGATTGAGGAGTTTAAGTCGTTACATTATCCGTTACAGGGCGTTACAACCGGTTACATCATTGATAATCAAGTATTTAAGTTGGTGCAGCGGCTGCTGGATCTACCTAGTGACCCGTTATTTTCTATTACTAAATTTGAAAACCATTGACATTATATTGAATTTAAAACATCTAATGATGTCAGAGTGAGGAATAACAAAAAGTTTAATTTGTATGTTTTGTTCAAATTAAATTGAACAAACTAAACAAGTGTGTTATTCTAACCTACATGGCGATAGTTTCCTTAGGCAAACCGGAAGAAGCACCGAAGGCCACGGCCCCGCAGCTGGAACCAGCCGAGGTGGAGGTCATTAATCTCTTTGTTCAATTTTCACATGCTTTTGGGCAGCCGCGTTCCGTGGCTGAAATCTATGGGTTGCTTTTTGCCTCACCCCGCCCATTGCCGATGGATGCCTTTATTGAGCGTTTGAGTTTAAGCAAAGGCTCGGCCAGCCAGGGTTTGAAGTATCTCCAGGACCTGGGGGCCATCCGGTCGGTGTATGTGGGGGGTGACCGGCGGATGCACTACGAAGCGACGACGGAATTGCGAAAGCTGGCGGGAAATTTCCTGCGGAGCCAGATTCTGACCCATTTTGAAGACACCGAGAGCCGCCTGAACCACATCACGGCGCAGGCGCAGTCTCTTCCCGAAGAGCAGATGAAGCACATCACGGAACGAATCAAATTGCTGCGCCGCTGGGAGCGGACCGGGCGGCATGTGCTGCCATTCGTCCTGAAAATGCTGGGTGCCGCATAAGCGGCCATCCGGCGGGGCACCATGCCTCGACCGACAATCATAGAAGCGAGCCAAAGACTTTTTGCAGAAATTCCGCAGGAAGTCCAAGTGCGGCAGCTTGTCTGAAATTTAAAACATGCAAACTTTAGTCATTGAAGCGGGGCGCGCGGAAAAGAATTATTGGCGCGACCTGTTTAATTACCGGGAACTCTTTTTCATCCTGGCCTGGCGAGACGTCACGGTGCGATACAAGCAGACCACCGCAGGGGCGGCGTGGGCGATTATCCAACCAATGATGAGCATCCTCATAATGACGCTCATCTTTGGCAAACTGGCGGGCCTGCATTCGGCGGCGCCTTACGCCATCATGGTTTCCGCGGGCATGCTGCCCTGGACGTTCTTTTCCAACAGCCTGTCCCTGTCCAGCCAGAGCGTGGTTAACAACGCGAACCTGATCTCCAAGATTTATTTTCCGCGCCTGATTGTCCCTACGAGTTCGGTCGTGGTTTCGTTCGTGGACTTTCTGGTGGCCTGCACGATTCTGGCGGTGTTGATGGTTTGGTATCATTTTTGGCCGACGTGGCGGCTCGTAGCGCTGCCGGCCTTGATGGCATTGGCGATCGCCGCAGCGTTGGGGCCAGGATTTATTCTAACGGCGCTGACGGTCCGGTATCGGGATTTTCGCATAATCATTCCGTTCATTGTGCAGTTCGGGATTTACGCGTGCGGAGTGCCATTCGACAACAACCTGGTCCATAAACATCTGGGGGATGGATGGTATTTTGTTTACTCGCTGAATCCGATGGTTGGGGTGATTGATGGTTTTCGCTGGGCAATTTTAGGAGGGGCGGCGGGGATTTACTGGCCGACGTTCGGGCTATCCATCGTCCTGACGCTGATTTTGCTGTATATCGGGATTCGTTATTTTCGCAAAACGGAACGTCTGTTTGCGGATGTTATTTAACCATGACTAACACTGTGATTCAGGTTCAAGACCTTTCGAAGAGGTACGTTTTAGGGGCCAGTGGAAGCACCGACGGTCTGCGGCATGTCATTCATGATCTTGTGATGGCGCCGTTTCGACGGTTGAAAGGCGGCGTAAATGAAGTCAATGGCATCGGGCGCAACGGCGAGGCACCCAAGGAAAAATCTTTTTTGGCGTTGGACGGGGTTTCCTTTGAAATCCAGCAAGGCGAAGTGGTTGGCATCATCGGCCGCAACGGGGCAGGGAAGAGCACGCTCCTAAAAATCTTGAGCCGCATTACCGAGCCGACGACGGGGCGGGTGCAAATCAGGGGGCGGGTGGCCAGTTTGCTCGAAGTGGGCACGGGGTTTCACCCGGAGCTGACAGGACGCGAAAATATTTTTCTGAACGGCGCCATCCTGGGAATGACGCGCGCGGAAATTAAAAAGAAGTTTGATGAGATTGTAGCCTTTGCGGAGGTGGATAAATTTTTGGACACACCGGTGAAACGTTACAGCAGCGGCATGTATGTGCGCCTGGCCTTTGCCGTGGCGGCGCATTTGGAGCCGGAGATTTTGGTGGTGGACGAGGTGCTGGCCGTGGGAGATGCACAGTTTCAAAAGAAATGCCTGGGTAAAATGACCGAGGTGGCGCAGGGCGGGCGCACGGTGCTCTTCGTCTCACATCAATTACCGTCAGTGCGCGCACTCTGCAGCAAAGTTATTTGGATGGACCGGGGAAAGGTCAGGCAAGTGGGTTTACCCGAAAAGGTTATTGGCGATTACCTGGGTGAAACACTCTCGCTCACCCAGGCTGAAAGCATTCGCAAGAATGGATGTGTCTTAGAGTCGGCGGTCATTAGTGATCCCAAAGAGAGCTCTGCCAGCGCGTTGGAGGCGGGCAAGCCATGGCAGGTTTGTGTGCGGTACAGCCTAGAGGAGGATCTGCAAACGGGTGTGACTCTCCGGATTTCGACGATCCAGGGTGTCGTGATTGTTGACGTTCATGAGTGCATACGGGGAGGAAATGTGCGACGCGCAGGGAAGTATGAAACGACTTTCGATTTATCGAATGTAAAACTCGCGCCCGGCAGTTATCTGCTATCGGTTAACCTGATGGTTCACCACGGTCCGCTACATTTGATAGCAGACCCCTATGCTCGTTTTGAAGTCGTTGGCACTTTGCCGGGATTTAATGGCACGCACTGGCCGTACGATATTGGAGGCTTCCTCTATGCTGAACCGTCGGTTAAAACGACGGCATTGGAAAGATTCCAGCCCGTAGTCTAACGTCATCGTTCAGCGAGACAGGGTTACGGCCTGCCAGTTGGTAAATGAAACAAACTTCCTGCGTTTCTTTTGACGTCTTCGACACCTGCCTTATCCGCAAGGTCGTCGCGCCTTCGGAGGTATTTCGGTTGTTGGGGCGTCAACTAGCGATTCTTCTCGGCGAGCGAGACGTTGAAGGCTTTGCCAACGACTTTATCGCATGGCGTCTGGAGGCTTACAATCGTGCCATTCAACGAAGCACCCACGAAGAGGTGAGGCTGGAGGAGGTTTGGACAGCGCTACGACCGATGTTGCCCACCGGACTGCCCTCCGGATGGGATGGGACGGCGGCGGAACTCGAACTGGAATCCATGCTTTTGGGCGTGGTTCCGGAAATTCAAAAACGTATCGCCCAGTGCCGTGCTCACGGTCAACGCATTCTCTTTATTTCTGACACGTACTTTTCGGGCGAATTTATCCGCCGCAAGCTGGCGGCTCACGACCTTTGGCAAACGGGCGACGGACTGTATGTCTCCAGCGACATGCGCCTGACGAAACGCACTGGCCGACTCTTTAAACACGTTCTGGAGACTGAAAAAATTAACGCGGAGAATTTACTGCACACTGGCGACAACCCGGCCGCAGATTACGATGCCCCCCGGCGTCTGGGAATCAATGCAGAGCTTTATTCGGGGACACAGCCGCAGGGCTTCGAGCAGTTTCTAATGAAAAATCGGCCGCCGGGTGACTGCGCATGGAGCGACGCCGCGGGACAGTTGCGTTGGAATCGCCTTAAGGCGGAGGGGAATAGCTCACGTGGAGCCGCCGGGGTTTTGGTGGACGAAATTCTTGGTCCACTATTATGCCTTTGGACCGGCTGGATTCTGCAGCAGGCGCAAAAAGATGGCGTGCAACGATTGTTTTTTGTCGCTCGCGACACCCGCCTGTTGTGGTCAGTTGCCTGCCGCATCGTTAAACGGAGAGGCCTGCCGGTGGATTGCCGCTATCTATATACTTCCAGGCAGGCTATTTTTTTGCCTTCGATGGAAGGATGCACCCCGGAGCAAATGCCGTGGCTGAGCACCATCGCCGCGCCGACCTTGCCGGCAGTTCTGGGAAAACTTGATCTTGCCTATGCCGATGTGAAATCGCATTGGCTGGCTCGCAAACCGCATTGGGATGAGCAACAGCTCCTGTCGACGAAAAGCGATTGGCAGGAATTCTGGGGGTTTTTGCAAACGCCCGTTGTCCGTGAAAAGATTGCCTCAAATATACAGCGTCGACGGCAAGATGCCTGCGATTTTTTTTCGCGGGCGGGTTTTTTTGACCAATGCCCATCAGCCCTGGTTGACGTGGGTTGGCACCTTACCACACAAATGGAACTTAGCCGTCTATGCCAACTCTTGGGTAAAGATGTAATTTTACGTGGATATTATCTTGGACTTCGCCAGGGCCGTTATGGATTCGGGGAGGCCGGTATCGCACGCGCTTTGTGCTGGCAGCAACCGCACGACCAGCTCAGTCCCGCATATAGTTTTTGCGAAACCAATCGCATCAGTCTCGTCGAACATCTCGTTGGGATCGCCGACCACCCGTCTGTGACCGGCTATCGCGCCAACGGTGAGGTCGAATATAATGGCGGTCGCACAGGATTAACCCCGGCACTTTTTGGTGACTTCGAAACAGCCTTGCATGAATATGTTGACCGCCATGCCGACGATCTGGCCGGACTGGCCGGCACGGACGCAGCCACTTGTGAATTGCTGTCAAAGTTGCTTAATACCTTTTTTGCAGAACCTTCAACCGAGTGTCTTAGTGCATTGTTACAATTCTCCGTTTACGACGACCAAAACAATCTGGAGTCAAGAAAGCTGATTGAGCCATATCAGTGGCCTGAGATTGTGCGTACTTGCTTGCCTTCGCGTTTGGCACGGCATTGGCACGAGCCTCAGTGGCGTCTCTGGCCGGAAGCTTCATGGAAAATGACTGGTGTTGCAAAACGCCTGGCAATTCGTTGCATTCGTATGGCAAAACAGGCTCGTCTGGTGTCGCGCCCGGTCAACTGAATAAAAGTCAATTTGCCTCCAATTTTCCCAAGGGGTGAAAAATTTGTTTTATGTCAAATCAGAACACGGTTTCAACGCGAACGGCGCCTGATCCAAAACACTTCGAATATATTGATGCTGTTCGCGGCTGGGCTTTTTTGGCGGTATTAACGCTTCATAGCCAGCTGATAGTCGGTCCCTTTCTCGGCAAAGAACTGCTTAAGGGCGGTTATGGGGTACAGTTATTTTTCCTGGCTAGCGCGATCACCCTTTGTAATTCGATGGCCGCACGGCAGCAGAAGGATAAATTCCCCATTTTTTTCTTTTACCTGCGGAGGCTGTTTCGCATCGCCCCATTGTTTTGGTGTGCGATAATCTTTTATTGGGTATTCCCAAACGTGACACCGTCTTATTGGCTCTCGCAATGGGCGCCGAATGGGGTTCATCCCTCGTATTTTATATTAACAGCCTTATTCCTTCATGGCTGGCATCCCCTTACTTTTAACAGCATCGTTCCCGGGGGCTGGTCCATCGCTGTGGAGATGACTTTTTATCTCTTTTTTCCGCTCTTATTTCGTTTATTGAACAGTCCAAAAAGGGTAACGATCGTTGTCCTGCTGGCCGTTTTTTACGGGGTGCTCGCCAATACCGGCACTATTCATTCTGATTCGATTGATGCGCGATTGCGTAATCACTTTTATCCAAACATACCCGATACTATATGGGATTTTTTTATTAACTTTTGGTTTCCATCGTCCCTTTATGTCTTTCTAATCGGCTTTCTTGCCTATCATTTATTAAAGCGTGCTTCCGTTAAAGGCTTCGCAAAGGATCGATTTGGGGTGACCTGCCTGTTTTGCTTTTGCGTCATGCTTCTCACAAGCTTCTTTCGAGCGGAGAGCGGTTTTGTTCCGACGCCTCTTTTGATTGTTTCAGCAATGGCCGGAATCATTATCGCGATGTCAGGACAGGTTTTGCGATGGCTGGTGAATTTTTTTATCTGCTATATCGGCAGGATTAGTTACAGTTGTTATTTGGTTCATTTTGCCGCTTTGGGGGTTACGCTCAGATTGTTCGGTATTCATCTGACAAATGAAATGCAATCTTTCAATGCGGGCGGTTCATTTTCAAATTTATTTCTATTTGTGAAAATTTGGGTGGTCGCTTTAGGTTTGACCGCTGTTATTTCGACAATTACGCTTCATTTAATAGAAAACCCAGGCATAGCTTTGGGCCGGAAATTAATTGATTGGATAACCTCGCTGTCCGCGCGACCGGATTTAACACTTTCCAAAGCATAACTAAGCAGCGCCGTTGGGCGTCACGCCCTGGTTAAATGATAAAGTACGAAGTGCTCATCGTTTCAAAGAAGCCCATGCCACCGCAACGAAGCGGCGATGGGTCATTACACGGCACTTAGCATCGGAATTGAAATTTTAAGGATGATATTGGATGATAAGAGTAAGCGGAGCAATTTTTTACCTGCGGCTGGCGATCGAAAAACCGAGAGACGCCTGGCAGGTTTTACGCGCGCTTCCAAAACTGATGGTTCAGTGTGTGCTTTTAAAGAAATCTCTTCTTTTGATATGCCGCTATTCCGGGATGGGCGACATAATTTGCACATTTCCTTCCGTGGTTGCATTGAAAGAGCAACATTCTGGATCGATTATCGTCTACGAAACGCGATGCCATTATGTAACTTTGGTTCGGAGTTGCCGTCAGGTGGACCTGGTGGTGGAGGAAGGATCGTTGCTGACGATGTTGCTTCAACGGTTCTTCAAGCCGGTTGAGATATTATTCCCATCATTGCCTGATGAAGGCAAACCACCACGCCCGAGAGAGCGAATACATTTAATTGACGAGTTCCGCAGAAGCTTTGGCCTAAAATCCCTGGATAAGAAGTCGGTGCGACTTGATCCATCTCCACGAGCCTTGCGCCAGGTGATTAAACGTTTGCGACACGAACAGATTTACGGAAAACCTTTTGCCGTCCTTCATACTGGTCCCACTTGGAAGGTTAAGGAATGGCCGGAAAAAAAATGGGGCGAATTGATTGCTGAATTGAAAGAGCAATATCGAATTGAGGTCATTCAAATTGGCGAGGACAGAACGCCTTATGGAGAAAAACGTGAAGGGCCGCGTGTGGCCGGGGCAAGCAACTGGGTCGGGACATTGAGCATGGATCAGACACTTGCACTTTTGGGCCTGGCCGATTTGTTCGTGGGGGTTGATTCAGGAGTGCTGCATCTTGCGGGGGCCGTGAATACGCCTGTTATCGGTGTTTTTGGGCCTACTGACCCTGCTTGTTTTCTGCCGAGGAACAACCGGGCTATTGGTGTCACTTCAAACATTTCATGTTTGGGTTGTCATCATCAGCCACAGGGTCCGGGTCACTGGCAGAATGGTTGTACAAATAATATCCAGTGCATGTCCGGGTTGCCGGTAAAAGACGTATTTGATGCCTGCACCAAACTTTTGCGTGTGCCACAACCCATAATCTAAAGATGCGTTTTGTTTTTATTTCAGCGATGGCCGGGGATCTGTGGGGCGGCAGCGAAGAGCTTTGGAGCCAGGCTGCGTCACGATTGCGCCAGGAAGGGCATGAGGTTTCAGCTTCGGTCGTGTGGTGGCCGCAACTTTCGCCCAAGGTTGCGAGTCTGGCGGAAAAGGGGGTTGAGGTGGTTACCCAAGCGCGCCCTTACGAAAGATGGCCAGTCATGCTCTGGCGCAGAATGAAAAAGCGATTTGGCATAGCGTCTCCGGAAATGGCATGGCTGCGAAGCCGGCAACCAAATCTGGTCGTCATTTCACAGGGATTCAACCGGGACGGGCTGGTATGGATGAAGTTTTGCAGGGAATATGGTTTACCGTACGTATCCATTGTACAATGCAATTCAGAAACATGGTGGCCGGGAGACGATGCAAGCAATGAAATGCTTGCGTCCTATGGCGCCGCACGGAAGGTGTTTTGTGTTTCGCGCCACAACCTCGAGCTTTTGGAACGTCAGATTGGCGACGCGCTGCCAAATGCCGAAGTCGTTTGGAATCCGTTCAATGCGCCGACCGAACCGCCGCCTGCCTGGCCAAAAGAAAACGGAGTCTGCAGGCTGGCCTGTGTCGCGCGATTGGAGCCTGCGGCCAAAGGGCAGGATTTGTTGCTTCAGGTTTTATCCCGGTCTAAATGGCGTGCGCGTGCATTGGAGGTTAATTTTTACGGTGCCGGGCCGAGCGATAAAAGCCTGAAAAGACTGGCAAATCGCCTACAGTTAAAAAACGTTCACTTTCGGGGTTATGCAACGGATGTGCGAAAAATCTGGGAGGAAAATCATTTGCTGGTACTGCCTTCGCGTTATGAAGGCCTTCCGTTGGCCCTGGTGGAAGCGATGTGGTGCGCGCGACCTGCGGTGGTGACTGATGCCGGCGGGAACGCTGAAATGTGCGTGGATGGAGAAACGGGCTTTGTGGCCGCAGCTCCTGTCCTGGAACTTCTTGACCGGGCTTTAGAGGACGCATGGAGTCGCCCTGGTGATTGGCAAAGCATGGGCCAGTTGGCGCGCGCCCGGGCAGAACGGCTTGTTCCGAAAGACCCGGTAGGGGAATTTTGCCGGCAGTTGACGAAATGCGCGGAAAAGACAAAGAGCCAGCCTGGGAATTAATAAAAATTTCAGTTTTCGAATTTTGGCTTGCAGCGTTTTATGAAACTTTCTGTCATCATCTGCACGCATAATCCACATCCGGGTTATTTGCGGCGCACATTGGACGCCCTTAAAGCGCAGACGTTGCAAAGGGAACAGTGGGAATTGTTGTTCATTGACAATGGCTCCAAGGAACATTTGGCGGAGTCATGGGATCTATCGTGGCATCCGCACGCGCGTCACATCCGAGAGGACGAGTTGGGGGTGACGCCGGCCCGGCTTCGCGGAATTCGTGAATCCCAAAGCGAGCTGCTGGTCATGGTAGATGATGATAACATTCTACGTTTCGACTTCCTCGTAAACGCCGTTGAGATTTCGAACGCATATCCGTTCCTGGGCGCATGGGGAGCAAGCATCGAAGGAGAATTCGAGCATCAGGTTCCCCACTGGCTTAAGCCTCATCTACACACTCTGGCGGTGCGCGCAGTGAATCGTGATTACTGGTCGAACTACTACCCGGACCACCGCAGCATGCCAGTTGGGGCTGGCCTTTGCATCCGCAAGTCAGTTGCGGTTGCTCATGCACGCGCGCTGGCGACCCGTCCCGCTTCAGTGAAGCTGGACCGAAAAGGGTCGTCGCTGGTCTCCGGCGGGGACATAGATCTGGCGATGACCGCTTATGATTGCGGGTTGGGAACCGGCGTGTTTCAGAGGTTGCAGATCACGCACATCATTCCGAAGGCGCGCATGACAGTTGATTACCTATGCCGCCTCCTGGAGGGCATTGAATATTCAACCCATTTACTTAGGCACCAAAGAAATCCCAATTATTGTCCGCTCGAAGAAAATTCCAAATCAAAAAGGTGGTTCAGGGCGTACCAGGTTTGGAGATTGCCTGAACCCACAAGGTCTTTCGTGCAAGCGGAAAATCGAGGCTTAGCCAGGGCAAAAGCTGAGATAGCCGCCAAACCGACCGGTATATAAATCTAAATTCTGTATGCCCTCGATTAGTGTCGCCATTTGCACGCATAACCCGCGTCTTGACTATTTGTCACGAGTGCTGAATTCGTTAAAACAACAGAGCCTGCCCTATTCGGATTGGGAGCTTCTGCTCATTGATAATGCATCGGCCACGCCCGTTTCAGAAAGTGTTGATTTGAGTTGGCATCCGAATGCCCGTGTTATTGCCGAGGCAGAATTGGGCATCGCGAGCGCCCGCCTCCGGACAATGCGCGAATTCTCCGGTGAGCTGCTGGTCTTTTTTGATGACGACAATGTGATGGCCGAGGATTACCTCCAGCGCTGTTCGGAATTGTTTATGAAGCGCCCGGATCTAGGAGCTGTCAGCGGGTGCCTGATGCCGGAATATGAGGCGCAGCCTCCAGAGTGGTTTGCTCCCTACGAGAGCTGGATAGCGGTTCGAAGGATTACCAAAAGCACATGGTCAAACTTTCTCGATTCACGTTCCGAACCAGTGACCGCCGGCATGTGCCTTCGCAGAAGCGTGGCGACGGCCTTCATCAAAGCGACTACGGAAAACCCGATCATGCGTATCCTGGACCGCCGGGGTTCCAGTCTTTTAAGCGGCGAAGACGTTGCGATTGCCAAGACCGCGATGAAACTAGGTTATAGCGTAGGCCAATTCGCGGAACTTCGCATACTTCACCTGATCCCGAAACGGCGAACTATTCCGGCGTATCTTTTTTCACTTTATCGTCATCAATGCGCCTCCGGTCACTTGATGGGGTGGGTGGACGGGTTGGGGCAGACGCCAATCCAGCTTTCGTGGCGAATGCTGTTGCGGGCGGCTTACCGTTTTGTTAGAGGCAACCAAATCTCCCGTCGCCTCGTGATAGAAGAGTTGCGGGGGTTTCAGTTGGCGCGGAAGATCTCCAGGGACTGGACTGATGGACAACAAGGCACGGCTAACTCGAAAGGCCGTCTTTAAGTTAGCTCCATGAAATTATTGTTTTATAATAATTATGACATGCGACAGGCATGGCAGAACTGGAAGGAGCATTTGGGGCCAGACTTGCATCTCTTTGGCGCAAATTATCTGGCGAATGATGGGATCCAAGTGGATATTCTCCGCCATAAATGGGGATGTATCCGTGAAAATGGCAGATACGGAAATCTAAACCAGCAAGTCAGAGTGGCATTGGGAGCCTGTTTATACTCGATCGTCTATTGCGGCTTTTTTTTTGATACACGTTTCCTGGGGCTCTTACATAAAAATCATCTTTTTAGAACCCATCTTGTTTCTGTGCTGCACAGTCCAATCGAACGTAATGAACAGAATCGGAATACAATTAATGCTCATTGGAAGATTTCGGTCATGAGTAAGAGTCTTTACACCGAATCCATTGCCACATGGTCTGAATTTAAAGATAAATTTGTTTATATCCCGTGGGGTGCTGACTTGCAGTTTTATCCAAAGCCATCCTCCAATCCCAAACCTGAAGGCTACATTTTGAGCATCGGCGCGACCCGCCGGGATTTTAAAACCCTGGTCGAAGCAGCGAAAAAAAGCGACAAGCAATTTATCATTTGCACTCCCCAGGAATCCGGCCTGGTTCAGAGCGAGTTGCCTCCCAACGTGGTTCTCCACGAGAAATCTTTTATGAGTTTTGCCGAGACATTCAAGCTTTATGAAAATTGCCTGGCGGTGGCAATTCCGCTGGACCTGCCGGAAGACTATCGGGGGACACAGATCGGTATTACCAGCTTGCTGGAGGCGATGGCGCTGGGCAGACCGGTGATCATGACCCGCCATCCCTTGATTGACATCAACGTTGAGGAAGAGAGCATTGGATATTGGGCCCGCTCAAAAGATGTCAATTCATGGGGCGAGGCGCTCAACAGAATCAGCAGCGATGCAAACCAATCAGCGGCAATGGGACAACGAGGGCGGCAGTTGTGTGAAAATAATTACAATACCGCGCGCTATGGCAAAGACCTTTATCGGTTAATAACCCAAACCCCCGCATTTAAATCATGACCAAACCACGCTTTAATCGTTTGAAGCCGCAGACAAGCACAACCACTCCATGAAAATATTAATCATAAAATTGGGCGCATTGGGAGACGTGGTAAGGACTTCATACTTTTTGCATGGATTGCGTCAGAAGTCGGGAACGGCCACCCATATTACGTGGGTCACATCAGAGCGCGCCCTGCCGTTGCTGAAATATTACCCGAATATTGACACGCTTCTGACCCTTGAAGAGATTACGAATAAAAAAGTTCATTGGGGCAACCAGGAATTTGACTGGATCATATCACTGGACGATGAACTACAGGCTTGTGGTTTATTAAAAGGTATCACCTGGAAAAGACTGACTGGCGCTTATCTTAAAAACAACCGGGTGGATTATTCAGAGGATGCTGCTCCGTGGTTTGACATGGGGCTTATTTCTCATCTCGGCAAGGAAAAGGCTGATTCCTTGAAGAAACTAAATGAAGAGGCGCACGATCAAATTTTCGCCAAAATTTTAGATATCAAGGTATCCGGGCCGAAATTTTACAATGATCCTTCGGCGACAAAATCCGCAATTGAGCTTTTGGAAGGGAATGCCGGGCGCGTCGTGGGATTGAATTTAAGCGCCGGAAACCGCTGGCTGAACAAGCGATTGGGCCAGGCCGAGGCAGAACGCCTCATCAGAAAGTTGATCAATTCCGATTTTCCGTTGCTCCTGCTGGGCGGAATTGATGATGCGGCCTATAATGAATGGTTGTCGCGTGAAACGGGATGCCCGGTTTTGCCGTTCGTGTCGCTTGAAGTGTTTGCTGCGGTCATCGGCCAACTGAAAGCCATCATTACCGCCGACACGCTGGCCATGCATCTGGCGATCGCCCAGCAAATTCCTTCGGTCAGTTTTTTTGCCCCGACCTCCGCGGCCGAAATAAACACTTTCGGCAAAGGCTTGAAGATTGCATCCACAGCGCCCGATTATTGTAATTACAAATCGAATGCGGACAATTCGACCATTACCGCCGAAAGGATATTTGAGGCATTTATGCAGTTATTCAAAGCGAACCATTCGGAAAGCCTGATCAATGACCAGCGTTGAACAGGTAGTTTTTTTGGCGGCCAACGTCCCGTGGTTTGGTTCCCATTCCGGCGAGACAGCCATGCTGCCCCATTTGTCACGCCTGACAAAATTGAAGACGATCATCCCCCGGGAATCGGTGTCCCGCCGCTGTGTTGGCAAACTCTACTCCATGTTTCATGGCTGGCCTCCCAGGAACCAATATATCTCTTTTTCAGAACTGCACGCGTCGATGCTCTATCGGAGTAAAAAAAATTCCGTCTTCCACCTGCTGCGCTCGGAAGCGCATCCCGATTTTTTGTCGCTCTGGGACGAGGTTCCGAAGAACATCGTAAGTACAATTCATTTGCCGGTGGCCCTGTGGCCGGAAGAATATCGGCGGGCGGTTTCCCGCTTAAGCAGCGTGATCGTATATTTCAAATCTGAAATGGAAAGAATTGGTTCCATGATGAAACGGCCCAATGTGAAATTCGTTCATGACGGGGTGGATACCGATTTTTTCACGCCAGCTCCGTCCCGGCCGCAAGCCCCGCCACGAATACTTTATGGCGGGGTCTATCTTCGCAACGAGCCAATGCTAGTTCGTATGGTAAAGCGGTTGGTGGAAAAGAATCCGGAACTGCGTTTCGATTTGCTCGTGCCACAACATCGCCGGAAAAGCCCCGCGCTGGCTCCTTTGCTTGAGCATGCCGCGGTGACCTGGCATGCGGGTTTGAATGATGAACAACTCCGCGCGCTTTATCAGAACGCATATTTGTTGCTTCTGCCGATGAATGACAGCGGTGCCAATACGTCCATCGTCGAGGCTCTGGCTACAGGACTGCCGGTCGCGACGACGGATGTCGGCGGCATCAGGGATTATGGTGGGGGGACACTTTTCCCGGTCGTGACGAACGACGACGACGATGCCATGATCGCGCTGGTGGAACAGTATTTGTCTAAATCAGGCTGGCATGATGAGATAAGCCGGACAAGCCGTCAATTTGCCGAGGAAACGCTGTCCTGGCGGTTGGTGGCGCAAAAACACATGCAGGCTTACCGGGAATTAGCCTTATGAATTCAGCCATTTGCACATTATTTGAGGGTGACCATCATTATGGTGTAGCCGTCCTCGTGAATTCGCTCTATGCGCACGGTTTTCGTGGATCCGTATGGGCGGGTTATCGCGGCCCGCTCCCGCCGTGGGCCAAACCTATAAAGCCTGAGGGCGACCAGAGTATTTATCAGGTCGCCGATGGGTTGGAAATCCGTTTCATCCCCCTGGCCACCAAACATCATTTCACCAACTATAAGCCTGACTTTATGCTCGACTTGTGGGAACACCATTGCCCTAAAGCCGAAGCAATGTTTTATTTTGATCCGGACATCGTGATTCATTGCCAATGGTCGTATTTTGAAACTTGGGCCCGGTTTGGAGTAGCGTTGTGCGAAGATATTAATTCCCCTCTTTCACGAACCCACCCGTTGCGTTATCAATGGAACGAAATTTATTCAAAATATGGCCATCCATTGCAGTTTACTACCGACCAGTACATTAACGGTGGCTTTCAAGGCATCACCCGTTCACATAAAGAGTTTTTAAATGATTGGCTGCTGGTCCAGGGCATTATGGGCAAAGAAATTGGAGGGCTAGATAAAGTAACCATCCACGTCGGGGAGCGGGAACATCCTTTTTCAAAAACAGACCAGGATGCCTTAAATATTACCGCGGCCATGACCGGGCAACCATTGAGCATTATCGGCAAGGAAGGGATGAATATTGTGAGCGGCGGCTTTACCATGTCACATTCCGTAGGGCATCGCAAAGCGTGGAATACTAATTATCTTGCAGAATCCATCACGGGCTTTCCTCCCTCGTTAGCCAACAAGAATCATTTTACCTATGCCGAGTCACCGATTCGCCCGTACTCTCCGCAGAAGCTTAAGTTAACTCGACTGAGTCTATCCATCGCCGGCGCCATCGGGCGGTTTTATCGGCGCAATTAGTGTTTTCCAGCATGAATTTTGCGTTTGTCTGCAGTCTTAATCCGGAGGATGTGGCGACATGGTCCGGAATACCGCACTACATTATCAAGTCTTTGAGAAAGCTAGGCCATTCCGTGACCATCGTTTGTCCACCGGATCCTTCATGGCATCTTGAGGAGCGGATTAAAGGTCGCGTCTACAAACATATCTTCGGCAAGGCCTATCACGCGGGGCGCAGTCCGGGTCTTTTGCGAAAGCGAGCCAGGATATTCAGCGAAGAATTGGAAAAATTGTCCGGGATTGACTATGTGCTGACGATTTTTCCAATTGATGCAGCGTATTTGAAGTCGGAAAAGCCTATTGCAATTATCCACGACGCCACCTGGTGCCAGTTGCTTGATTTTTACCCTGGGTTGGAGCGCAATATTTTAGCTGAGGAGACTATAAAAGATGGTTGTACTTCAGACAGGGCAGCCTTGCGCAACTGTAAGAAAGCTGTTTATTTTTCGCCCTGGGCGTGTGCCAGTGCTATTCGTGATTTGCACTGCGAGGAAAGTAAGCTTCGCGCCATTTCTCCGGGTTCCAATTTGAACTCTTGCCCAACCGAACATCAAGTTCTGCAATTTCTGAAGGACAGGCGCCAGGATCGCTGCCAGCTGCTCCTCGTTGGCCAGGATTGGTATCGCAAGGGAGCGGCCAAGGCTGTTGCCATCACAAAATGCCTTAACGAATTAGGCACTCCGGCAGATCTTCATATTGTTGGTTGTCAGCCGCCAAATGGTGAAGTTCTACCGGAATACATCCATCTCCTGGGCTTTCTGGACAAAAACTCTCAGGTCCACCGCCAAACCATTGATCGTCTGTTTGAAACCTGCCATTTCTTTATTCTTCCAACCATTGCCGACGCTGCGGGTATTGTTTTTTGTGAAGCAGCTTCCTACGGAATGCCTTGCTTAACCCATGATCTTGGCGGCATCGCGTCGATCGTCCTGCCGGGTAAAAACGGTAACCTTTTCAGTTTGACTTCAAAGCCGGAAGAATGGGCGCAATGGTTGCACAAAGCCTTTGCCAATCGGAACACCTATTTGCAATACGCCTTGCATTCGCTTGACGAAGCGCACACCCGCTTGAATTGGGAGTCGTTTTGCAAGGAATTCGTGGAATTTATTCGTTCGTAAATCAACTCTTTAATCAATGGGTTCGATGAGTTGATTGACTCTGGAAATCCTGGCTCCCGGCAGTTGGGATTTTATTGCAAATCTAATCGAGACAACGGCGCAAGATGAGTTTGAAACGAGGTTTTATTGAGTCGATTGTTCGCGGCGCTGGTTGCCTGGGGACCAGCGCGGCAAAGCAACCTGAAAATCCCTCGGCCATTTTTGTTCTTCGTAATAATGATATTGGAGATTTATTAATTATTACGCCCCTCTTTGAGGCGCTCAAACGTTTGTTTCCGCGCGCACAAATCATCGCCGGCATTGGTAGTTGGAATCAAGATGTGCTCCGTAACAATCCATGGGTGGATCGAGTCCTGCAAATCAATGCGCCCTGGCACAACAAGCAAATATGCAAATATCCCCACAATAGTCCGCGTGGCTTTGTGAAATCGCTAAATTATATTTTGACTTCCGATGAAGGCCGGCAGCTCAAGAGCCTACACTGCGACATTGGCATTGATATTCTTGGCAGTCCGGAGGGATCGTTGCTAATGATCCGGGCCGGAATTCCCTGGCGGTTGGGAGTTAACGGTTATGCCGGCGGATATAGCGCCTGCCAGCAGAACATTATGTTCGATGAGAATATCCAGGTCGGGCGCGCGGCGCTGCGGTTTGCCGAATGTTTGGGAGCTGCGAATCTTCCGGAATCGCGGCCACAACTTTTTCTCGCCGAGTCGGAGAAAGAGCAGGCCGTCAAGGCTTGGAACGGGTTGGGGCGGCAAAACGCGGCCCCGCTAAAGCGCATATTAATTGCTCCAGGCGGCGGCTTCGTGGAAAAATGTTGGCCCCGCGAGGACTATCAGAAACTGGTCGCCGAGTTGGCACGGCGATCAAACACTCGAATTGCCATTGTGGGCGGCCAGTCAGATTATGAACTTGGCGAATTTGTCAAAGGCGCTTCGGCGCAAGTAACCAACCTCTGTGGCAAAACTTCATTGCGCGAAACCTTTGCGCTGGTCTGGGCCGCAGACGGAATTATTTGTAACGGCAGCATGATATTGCACACGGCTGCGGCATTCGACAAACCAACCGTCGTTGTCCTTGGCAAAGCGTTTGATTCGGCCCAAAAGCACAAGCGACTTTGGGGATATGGGGCGAAAGATTTACACCTGGGAATTGAGCCCGGGCGAACTCGAATGTTCACTGCGGAAGAAGCGGTGCCGATCATCAATTCTCATTTTGGCTTATGCTAGATTGTCCTGTTTTTTCACTGTGAAGTGCAAATTTTGAAATGAATAAAATAAAAAACCTCATTAAAGCCCTGCTGACCAACGGCAGGGACAACCAGGCTTTTATCGGCGCTCGCTGGCTGGTGTTCCTGCTTTGGGTTACACCCGGCTTCCTCAAAAGAAGCGTGGCCCTACGTATCGTGGCGATCAGTCCTCACTATTTTTACCGAAGCTACCGAGCTGAATATAAGGGCATGCCTCAAAAACTTTTTTTAGAGCGCGAATTTGAGAGAAATTCCACCGACCGCCAGAAGATCTGTGATCAAATTTTGCTTCCCTACCTCAAGGCAGACGAGCAAGTTCTGGACGTGGGTTGTGGTCCCGGCTTTTTAGCCAAGGCCGTCTCGAAGCGGGTCAGGACAATTTATGCTTGTGACATTTCGAGAGGAGTATTGGCGTGTGCCGGGGTCATCAACGGCGCTCCCAATATCCGCTATATTTATTCCGGCGAAACCGGCTTTGCTCAAATCGCCGATGGGAGCCTGGGCCTGGCGTATTCCTTTGCGGTGATTCAGCATGTGAGAGAATCGGTGATTAAATCCCTTTTTCAAGTGGCCAGTCAAAAACTTCGGCAGGGGGGACGCTGTCTTTTTCAGGTGCAACTGGATGACGGCAAATGGAAGCAGGAAAGCGAGTGGGTTGGGGACAAATCGGTGGAGGGGCGATTGAAATTGAAATATGCCCTTAATTTCTTTCCTCGGTCGGAGAAGTTTTTTCGAGACCTGGCGCAGGAGACGGGGTTTTCCGTGACGGCAGTCCGGCCGG
>Ga0206826_1015_pt1 | contig 36132 bp, 25 predicted proteins | sample Alteio_BWOrgCont_80_FD_152636 | JGI IMG/M metagenome (GOLD analysis project Ga0206826, IMG submission 152636) | Enriched cells from forest soil in Barre Woods Harvard Forest LTER site, Petersham, Massachusetts, United States -... | ecosystem: Environmental > Terrestrial > Soil > Temperate forest >... | reverse complement strand
GCGCGCCGACCCGGGTTCTCTGATTCAACTCTTCTGCCGTGCCTCCCGTGAGTTTTTCCAGGTCAGCGGCGTTTATTTCTGGCGACGCCACTCCGGCGACGAACTGGTCGGGGAGCAGGCCGACGGGAAGCTGGCTGAGCGTTTCGTCGGCATCCGGCTGCTGCCCCAACAGAGCGCCGTCACCGCCGAAGCCGTGCGCGGCCGCCGGACGACCTTCGTAAACCACTTGCAGTCCAGCTCGGCTGTCCCCTCATTGCGCCAGTTCGAAGCGCGCTCCCTGATGGCCGCTCCTCTAGTGGTCTTCGATGAAGTCATCGGCGCGGCGACGTTTCTTCATGATTCCGATGAAGGATTTTTTAATGAAGACCTGGCTGCCAAAGCCACCATCCTGGCCGGCCAACTGGGCAGCTTGCTCGAAGCAACTCGGCTGGGCGAAGTCTCGCGCGAGCAGCACCGCAAAGCTGAAATTCTGGCCGAAGTCGCCAACGCTCTCCACGGAACTCCTGATGTCGCCGCAGTCATTGAGGCCCTGGCCGATCGCCTTCGCCTGCTCCTGCGAACGCGGCTGGTCTCGGTTCTTCTGCGCCGCGAAGGGCCTTTCGAACTCCGCGCCGTGTCCGCCGAAACTCCTCAACTGGCAAATTCTTTTCGGGCTGGCCACGACCGCCAGACCATTCGCTTTGCCGCCGATCTCGCCCAACGCGCGGTGTCTGCCGGGGAGGCAATCACGGTTTCCGTGAGCAGCGATCAGCACTCTCTCGGCAGCATGATTTCCCCGGGAATGCTGATTGCCGCGCCCTTCCGCACCTCCCGCACCCAGGGGGCGATCCTCATCTATCCGCGTCACGACGGAATCTTCACCGCCGAGGAGAAGTCGCTGGTATCGGCTATCGCTGGCTTCGGCGCGGTTGCCGTGGCACACGCTGAACTCTGTGCCACAGCGCAAGGCCAGGCGCACGAACTGCACCAGTTGCTCGAGATTTCTTCCGAGCTAAGCTCCAGCGGCGATCTCGAACATTTTCTCCAGGCGTTCGTGGTGCGCGCCACCGACTTTCTCGGATTCGGCCGGTGCTTCATCGCACTTCTCGAAGACGGCCAGTTTCACCTTCGCTACGCCGTCAACCGGGGCGAGCCGCAGCGCGTGGATACGGTGTTCCCGGAGGGCATCGCCACCCGCGCTCTGCGGGCAAGAGAAGTCTTTTGGTCCGACGATCTCAGACAAATGGCCGGTGTGAATTTAGCGGTCATCGCTGAACACCAGGCTAAGCAGTTGCTGGCCGTCCCGTTGTTGGGCGCCGACGGGAGTGTGCTCGGCATGTTCGGCGTGCTCGATCGGCTGGACGGTACCGGCATCTCGCAGCAGGATATTCGCCGCGCCCGCGCTCTCGCCGCTCAGGTTGCGGTGGTACTTGAAGTGGCGCACAACCTGCACCTGGCCGAGCAACACCGCCGGCGCTCCCAAGCGCTTACTAAGCTGGGGCGGGAGATCGATGGCCTGCTGCGCCTTCCGGATTGCGCCCGCAAGTTTGTCGAGACCGCGGTCGAACTCGCCGGCGCCCGCTCCGGTGCGGTTGCGCTGTTTCAGGAGGGAAGACTCCAGACCCTCGCGCTGCATCCCCTGACCCAAGCAGCTGGCTCGCACGCGGACCGTCCTAACGAAGACCGTCCGAATGAAGGTCGTGCCAAAGAAGAGCGTTCCAATGAAGACAGGCCCGTCGCAGATCACGGCTTGCAGCAGAGATTTGCAGCTGTCCTATCCGAGTTGGTCAAGAAGCGGACGGAGCCGATCTTCTCCGGCTCCGCCTCCGAATTGCTCGGCTCCGAACTGGCGCTGAACTTAGGCTGGAGTGACTGCGTGGTGGTGCGTCTTCCCGGCTCCAATGGCGAACTCACCGGTCTGCTCTGCCTCTCCGGACGCGCCAGTCCGCTCACGGCCGAAGACCGGGAACTTCTCGAAGCCATCGCCGGCCATGCCGCGAGGGTTCTGGAAAATGCACGGTTGTTTACTCGCATCGAACACGCCAACCGCCATTGGTTGGAAATTTTTGACGCCATCACCGATTTCATCGTAGTGCACGACGAAACCGACAAGGTTCTGCGCGTAAACCGCTCTCTGGCCGCGATGATCGGAGTAGCTCCCAGCGAACTGGTCGGGGTCAACATGCGCGCCCTGCTGACTCTGACCAACGAGGCCACGCTTTATTCCTGCCCGTTTTGCCGCTCCATGGGCGAAGACGGAGACGAGTTCGTTCATCCCGCGCTGGATCGCACTTATTTGGTCTCCACTTCGCGGGTGCGCGGCGCTTCCGGAGAAAGCCAGCAAACCATTCACGTGCTCAAAGACATCACCGACCGGCGCGAGGCGGAGCGCCGTTATCGCGAATTGTTCGACAACATTCAGGAAGGTCTGTTCTTCAGCACTCCGGAAGGCCGCTTCGTCGAAGTCAACGACGCCCTGGTAACGATGCTCGGCTATTCCAGCCGCGAAGAACTTCTGCAAGTGGATATCGCGACCCAGGTTTACTTTTCTCCCGAGCAGCGCCAGCTCCACTCCGAAGCCATGGAGAAAGACGGCCATCTGCGGAACTTTGAGGCCACGCTGCGCCGCAAGAACGGTTCCCCGATCTACGTCCTGATCAATGCTTTCGGCATGTACGACAATCTTGGACACCTGCTGCAGATTCGCGGCCTGATGCTCGATGTCACCGGCCTCCACACCTACCAATCGGAACTGCAGCGGGAGCGCGACTTCTCCGGCAAGATTCTCAGCAATACCCAGAGCCTGATCCTGGTCGCTGACACCGCGGGCCTGATCAGCTACGCCAACCGCCGCTGGTACGAAGCCGGCTTTGAGCAGCATGAACTGCTGGGGCGTCCGCTGCTGGAGTTGGCTGCTCCCGGCTTCGTCCGTCCTCTCTCGGATGCGCTGCAAGCCATTCTCCGCGGTGGACAGGTCGATAACCTGGAACTGCAGATCATGCGCGGCAACGGCCAGGCTGGCCAGTTTTCAGTCAACCTGAGCCCGATGCGCGACGAGCAGGGCAACATCAACAGCATCGTCGTGGTCATGACCGACATCACCGACTCTTCTGAACTGCGCGGCAAACTGGTTCACGCCGAGAAAATGGCAGCCGTCGGACAACTGGTCTCCGGCGTCGCCCACGAAGTAAATAATCCCTTGACCGCGATTCTCGGTTTTGCCGATCTGCTGCTGGAGAATCCCGACCTCCCAGCTACTGCCTTGAAAGACCTGCGCGTCATCCTGCAGGAGGCGCAGCGCACCAAGCAGATCGTGCAGAACCTGCTCAGCTTTGCCCGCCAGATGCCGCCGCAGCGCAATCCCGTGCAGCTCAACCTGATCCTGCGCCGCACCATCCAGTTGCGTTCTTACGACTTCAACAGTCACGGAGTGGAAATCATCGAACATCTCGATGAGGGACTGCCCGATGTCATCGGTGACGCCCACCAGTTGCAGCAGGTTTTCCTGAACATCCTGAACAACGCCTATGACGCCGTGCATGAAGTCGGCCGTCCCGCCCGCATCGAGATCATCAGCACCAGAGTCGGCGATGCCGTCGAAGTTTCTTTCTCCGACAACGGATACGGCATTTCCCATCCCGATCGCATCTTCGATCCCTTCTTCACCACCAAGGAGGTCGGCAAGGGAACCGGCCTCGGCCTCAGCATCTGCTACGGCATTGTGAAGGAGCATGCAGGCGAAATTCTTTGCCACAACAATACCGACGGGCCGGGAGCCACCTTCATCGTCCGCTTTCCCGCAGCGCCCCACACCGCTTCTCTGGGTGTGGCCGCAGGAGTGATACAGAAATGACAACCCCAGCCATACAGCCAGGCTTATTGCCAGTTCTGCTGATCGAAGACGAGCCTTCCATCATGGCCCTGGTAAGCGCCACTCTCGAACGCAACGGCTACGATGTGGTGTGCGTCGAGAGCGGCGCCGATGCCCTGCGCCTTTTGGAGAAAGGTCAATATCTCGGCGTAGTTTCTGACATGCGCACGCCCGGCGGCGTCGACGGGGCTCAGGTGCATACCTGGATCTCTGCGAATCGTCCCGATCTTGAGAACAAAGTCGTCATCATCACCGGCGACTACGCCAACGAAGAAACCGTGACCACCCTGCGCAAGATCGGCGCTCTTTATCTGGAGAAACCGTTCCGCGTGCAGGACCTCATCTCCGCTGTTGAAAAAACCATGGGGAAGGCCCGATGAACCCAGCAACCGGCAAGCCGCCTTTGGGCAAGACCACTCTGAGAGAAGACCTGCGAGTCCGTCTGCTGATCGTCGACGACGAGCAGAGCATCCGCAAGCTCTGCGTGACCGTGGGCGAAGCCCTGGGTTTCATCTGTCTCGAAGCCGACAGCGGAGAATCCGCGCTGGCCCTGCTTGAAGAGCAACCGGTTCATGTTGTGCTAAGCGACATGGTCATGCCGCACATGTCGGGCCTCGAATTCCTGGAGAGGGTGAAGAAGCTTCTGCCCCGCACCGAAGTCGCGCTCATGACTGGACACGGCTCAATCGAAACCGCGGTGCAGGCCATGAAACTCGGCGCCTACGACTACATCACCAAACCGTTTTCTCCACTCGAGGAACTCCGGCTATTCTTGCGGCGCATGGCCGAAAAAGTCCGCCTGGTCGAGGAAAACGAATTCCTGCGCGAGCGCATAGATTCCGAGACTGCGGTTCACGGCATCGTCGGTTCCTCCGCCAAGATTCAGGAAGTGCTCCGCGTAGCCTCGCGGCTGAAGGATACGCGCACCGCCGTGCTCATCTCCGGCGAGAGCGGCACCGGCAAAGAGTTGATCGCCCGCGCCATTCATTTCCGCGGCGCCTTCGCCAACCGTCCCTTCGTCGCCGTCGATTGCGGCTCGCTCGTGCCTACACTGATTGAGAGCGAGCTTTTCGGCTACGAAAAAGGAGCCTTCACCGGCGCTCTGAAATCCAAACAGGGACTGTTTCAATCGGCCGACACCGGCTCGGTCTTTCTCGATGAAATCGGCGAACTGCCCCTCGAATTGCAGGCCAAGCTGCTGCGCGTGCTGCAGGAAAAAGAAGTGCGTCCCGTGGGCAGCAACCAGCGCGTCAAAGTGGACGTACGCGTCATCGCCGCCACCAACCGCGATCTCGAAGCCGCTTACAAGAACGGAACCTTCCGCAAGGATCTTTATTTTCGACTCAACGTTGTCACGGTACATGTCCCCGCGTTGCGCGAGCGACGCAGCGATATCCCCATGCTGGTGAACTGGTTTTGCGAACGTTACGCTCCCGGCGCGGACTTGCGCGTCTCCAACGCCGCCATGAAAGCCCTTATGAATTATGACTGGCCGGGCAACGTGCGCGAGCTGGAGAACTGCGTGGAGCGTGCAGTAGCTCTGGGCAACGGAAACCTGATCGACCTCAGCGATCTGCCGCCCACCATCGCCGGTTCGCATTCGCCTGCGTCGAGGCCGGGCCTAGATTCCGCGCCCGAGTTCGTTTCTGACCTCGCGGCATCGGCGGAATTGACTTCCGCAGAAGGCGCTGCCGCGGTTCCACTCCACACCACGGATCTGGAAGACATCGAACGCGCCACTATCCAGCGCGTCTTCGAGCAAGTCAAAGGCGACAAGGCTCTCGCCGGACGCATGCTCGGCATCAGCCGCGCCACGCTCTACCGCAAACTCAAGCGCTATAACATCAGCGGAAGCACAGGTTCTGGACCATCATCGAGCCACACGTTGCAGTAACCGCGAGGGATTGTCCAAGCAGCATGACATGAGAGCGCCATTAACGCAGAAGCAAAAGGCTCTATGCATCGCGGTAGCATTTTGCCTGAATACACCTCTATTCATCTTCCTCTTTCGTTATTCTCCCGAGTTTTCTCCCCGACAGGTCGGCGTCGCAGGTTTCCTGAATTTTGCCCTCGGAGTTCCGCTGCTGGCGCTGATCACAGAAAAGTGGATTCGCAAACTCAAATAGCTAAAGACCGTGCGCGTCGGCAGGAATAGTTCCTTTGTGGTCTTTACCGCACCCACGCAATCAAGTAGACTCCGGCGGCATCAATTTCAAGGAGGCGAATGCTTATGAAACAAGTGATTCGGCTAGCAGTTGCGGTACTTTGTCTATCCTGGTTGTCGGTTGCCACGGCAGCCGCACAAGACCAATACACCGAGGGAGGTGTCACTCGGGTCACGCTGGTCCAAATATTGCCCGGACACTTCAACGCGTTCATGGACGATCTGAAAAACAACATTAAACCGCTCTGGGAGGCGCAGAAGAAGGCGGGGCTGATTGAAAGCTACAGCATCTTCCTGAACAGCACGAAGGCCAATCCGGATGATTGGGACATTGGCTTCGCCATCGGCTATAAGAACTTTGCTGCCCTCGACGGCCTGGCACAAAAAGTTCTCGATCTCCGCATGAGCCACTATGGCGACAAGGGTAAAGAGCAGCAGGTGATCGACAAGCGGGTGCAAAACGGACGAACCGTCACTAGCATCCTGACACGGGAAATCACGTTAAAGTAGATGGACAGAGATCTGGGCGGCGCTTCCTTTCAAGGATGCGCCGCCATACCTGTAGATACTTCCATCCGACCTCTGCGATTGAGCCTCTATTCGCCCTGAGGCTTCTGCTGCTCCTTCTTCTGCCGTTCTTCCTCCTGCTTTTTCTGCTCAGGCGTCAGCAGCTTGGCTGGCGGCTTTTGCGCCGGGGCAGGTTTCGCAGCTGCCGGAGGAGGCGTGGCAGGCTTCGCAGCAGGTGCCGCGGGCTTGGCCGCTGCAGGCGGTGGAGTGCGCTGCTGCGGACGCTCCGCCGGCGCAGCAGTTTGCGGACGAGCAGCCGGAGCAGGTGGAGTCCGGTTCGGCGCAGGCTGGGCTTCCGGCCGGGTCGGTTCCGGACGATTGCTCGGCTGTGCTGGCTCTGGATGACCATTCGGCTGATTCATCGCCGGACGGTTGGCTGGTTGCGCCGGCGCAGGCTGACTCGGTTGCGCGGCCGGGCGATTCGGTTGAGCCGGAGCGGTCGCTGCAGGCCGCCCGCTCGGAGCAGGTTGACCTGCCGGCCGATTCATAGGCTGATTCGCAGGTGCCGCAGGCTGGCCGGGCCGCGCAGCAGTCGGGAGGTTGGGCGCCGGCTTCCCCATATTCGGCGTCGCCGGTTTGCCAACAGGTGCCACCTTCACCATGGGTCGCGCCGCCGCAGAAGCCGCCGGACGCAGCGTCTGCACTTCATTTCTCGCTAACGGCTGTCCCGGATGCGCTGCCAACGCCTGCTGCTGTTTGGCAAAAGGTACTGGCGGTGGCGGTGGAGTCTTCTTGGCGACGACCTGCCGGCTCGCTACTGCTGCCGGAGGCGCTGCCACATGACCCGCGGAGGCCGCCCTCGCCCCTAGCACGCTCGCTCGCGTCGGAGCCACGGAAGCTCTCGCGCTCACGGGCATGCTGGCGATTTGCTGTGCGTTCACCGTGACGGACGCTTTCATCACCGGCTGTGCGCTCACGAACGCCTGCTGCGGCACCACCATCACCGCCCCTTGCACACTGCGGTTTGCATACGTAATGTTCGTGATCGTCGTCGAGTTCTTGATGATGGTCGTGTTGTAGACGTTCGTCACCTGGGTAACGTTCACCGTCGTACTACTGATGTTGACCCGCGTCACGTAAGCCTGGCTGACGTGATACGACGGCACATAAACTTCCCGCGGACCCAGCGGAAACCATCCCACATTGCCGCCTACAGCACCCGGCCCGCCGCCAATGAAGACGACCAGCGCCGGCGCGTAAACCGCCTGCACCGTCACCGGACCGGCAACCCATCCCCAGCGTCCGCCGACACTTACCCAGCGTCCGTAGTGGAACGGAGCGTAGCCCCACGCGGCGTCATCCACCCACGTCCATCCCCAAGGAGAAATCCATGCCCAATGGCCGTTATGATATGGCGCCCAGCCGACGGCAACCTGATTGGGAAACCAGACATGGCCGTAGCTGGGATCGTCGCGCCAGTCGCCGTTGTCATCGAGGTCGTCAAATCCAACCACATCGCGCGACAGATACTGCGCCGAACGGGAATAATCGTAGCGGTGATCGCGACCATCCGACCAGGTGTCGAATTCGTCGGGATCGTAAATTGGCTCCACATCGGCGTAGAGCGAGTCCGTCCCGCTGAATGTGCCTCTCTGCCCGCCACGCAGCGCAAAAGTCTGGCCATTGCCCGTGGCTGCGCCGTCTCCTGCACGGACACTGATGACCGTGTAGGTTCCATCGGCACTCGCCTCCACGCGATAATGTCCCGGCTGGAAAACCGAAAAGGCCTGGTTCGGAGTGTCGACCTCGAAGTCCTCATTGTCACCCAGCCGCCGCACCGTAACGTTGATCGCGCCGGAGCTGAGCTGAATCTGTACCGTATCGTCATCGAGGTTCAGGAAAGAAAAGGTTGTGAGGGGTGCCAGACGGATCACGGCCGAACCCAGTTGCACCTCGGCGCGCGAATTTTCATCCGTCCAGATCTGGTCGCCCGTGCTCATGGGCCGGTTGGGGACGGCTCCTACCCAGTCCGTTTCACCGGCCGGCAGAAACGAAACCGAACCTTGCAAATAGCCGAGCCGAGCGACGCGCCCCGGCGGATCGTCTTGATCTTGCGCTGCTGATCTTGTCGGTAAAGCGATGATGGCGAGCGCGATCCCAAGCACCGCGCCGCACCAGCCTAACTTCAGAGCTGTTTTCATAGAAGTATTCTCCCAAGCTTTCTTCGCGAGACCCGAGCCTCGCGGAATTCCCGTCAGTCTTGGACGGAGTTAGCCGCTAAATAGGTTGCCCGAGCATACCTGTCAGCGACCTCAGGGTGAGCGCGCCGAACCCGAGCGAATGCACTCGGCTCGACACGCTAAGTGGATTGTTTAGTGGACCACAAGGATAACAGATCGTCTCTGAAGACAGATCGTCTTAGAAGGGAGATTGTCGCCGGTGGATTTTCCGCACAGGAAAATGCTGGCCGCCCGGACTTTCCTAGTATCCTCTGCTGTTCGGATGGACGTCTTCACCGGTGACAGGCCGAGGGCTTTGCATTTAGAGTCGGGAATTGCGGCTGCGCAGAATTTTCGACTGCTGCCGCCTTAACCACGGAAAGAGGACTTCGTGCGCTGGTTTTTTACTTTCTTCTTCATCTCGGGGTTCTGCAGTGTGCTTTACGAATTGATCTGGCTGCGCTTGTCCATGGCGCAGTTCGGCGTCACCACTGCCATGGTCTCTATTGTATTGTCGGTTTTCATGGCAGGACTGGGGCTGGGTTCATGGGCCAGCGGGGCGTGGATTCGCCGCTATGGAGAAAAAATTGGATTTCCAACTCTCCGCCTTTACGCCGCGATCGAGTTGCTGATCGGCGCCGCAGGCATACTCGTTCCCTACGAACTGCACATGGGACACGGCCTTCTGGAACGGCTGGGGTCAACCTCCTCCGCGGACTATTACGTCGTTTCCGGCGTCTGGGTTGCGCTCACCTTGATTCCGTGGTGCGCCTTGATGGGAGCAACTATTCCGATTGGCATGCTGGCGATCGAGTCGATGTTTCCCCAAGAATCTTCGCGGTCATTCAGCTTTTTGTACACGGCTAACGTGGCCGGAGCGGTGGCGGGAACAGCTCTCCCACTGCTGTTGATCGAGATGTTGGGATTTCACGGGACTCTGAAGGTGGGAGCGGCCTGCAACATTGCGATCGCCGTTCTTGCGCTGTTCGTGTCGAAGTTCATGTCGAAGTCCATGTCGAACCGCGCGCGGCACGGCGAAGTTGGAGCGGCTTCACGAACCTTGAGTGAACGCGCCCCAAGCGCAACCGGCGGAGGCTCTCTGCTCGTCCTGTTATTCACGACCGGCCTGACCAGCATGGGAATGGAGGTCGTTTGGGTCCGCGAGTTCACGCCCTACCTGGGAACCGTGGTATACGCCTTCGCGGCGATTTTGGCCGTCTACCTTACTGGGACCTTCATCGGTTCGCGCGTTTACCGCAGCTGGAGCCTGCGGCACACTCAGGAAACTACGCTGCCCTGGACGCTGCTGGCACTTTCCGGATTATTCCCTCTGGTGGCGGCCAGCCCTAAGTTTGTTCTCGGCGATTCGCTTCGCTTGGTGCTCGGCATTGCACCCTTCACTGGACTGCTTGGATTTCTGACGCCCATGCTGGTTGACCGCTGGTCGGGAGGCGATCCAGCGAAGGCTGGCAGAGCATACGCTGCGAATGTTCTCGGCTGCATTCTTGGCCCTCTATTGGCTGGGTTTGTGCTTCTGCCGTGGATCAGCGAGCGCTGGGCGCTGGTTCTGCTCTCGCTGCCGTGGCTCGCGCTTGGCGTGCGTCCCATTCTTCGGTCCGTCTCCGCGACCGGTTTCCTCCCCCGCGCGGCGGCTTACTCATTGTTGCCCCTGGCACTCTGCCTCTTTCTGGCCAGCAGGAGCTATGAAAGGCAATACGGCAGGAACGGTGTCGTGCTGCGGGATTCGACCGCAACCGTTATTGCAACTGGAAGCGGCATGAACAAATCGTTGCTGGTGAATGGATACGGCATGACCGCACTGACCCCAATCACCAAAACGATGGCACATCTCCCGTTGGCCTTCCTCGACCGTCCTCCGGAAAATGCCCTCGTCATTTGCTTTGGCATGGGGACCACGTTTCGTTCGCTGCACTCCTGGGGAATTCCGGTTACGGCAGTGGAATTGGTTCCCAGCGTGCCGCGCCTGTTCGGCTATTTTCACAGCGATGGCCCCGCAATTCTGCGTTCTCCTTTGTCCCACGTGGTGGTCGACGACGGCCGCCGCTATCTGGAACGAACGTCGCAGCAATACGACGTCATTACGATCGATCCTCCTCCGCCGGTAGAAGCCGCGGGCTCCAGTCTGCTCTATTCCGAAAATTTCTACTCCGTCGTCCGGCAGAAGCTCCGTCCAGAAGGCATTCTGCAACAATGGCTGCCGGTCGGCGATGCAGAAGACGTGGCGGCCGTCGCTCTCGCCCTGCGCCGATCCTTCCCCTATGTCCGCGTGTTTGCCGTCGAGAAAAATGGACTTCACTTTATCGCCAGTAACCAGCCCCTGCCCAATCGCACCGCGAATGATTTGGCCCAACGGCTCCCGCCTGCCGCAGCCGCTGATTTCGTCGAGTGGGGCCCGGAACCCAGCGCAGAAGGCCGATTCGCGCAGCTCCTGCACCATGAGCTTCCCATCGACCAGCTCATTTCGGCATCTCCCGCCACGCCTGCTCTCAGCGATAACCGCCCCATCAACGAGTACTACATCCTGCGTGAGGAGTTGCGGCCACAGGACCGCTAAGGAGGAGCTTCGGTGTTCCAGAGTTCTAGGGAGAGTTCTGGGGAAAGTATCCGCGACGAAGGCCTGCGCGCCGGCCCCCCGCTGGCAATTGCTGCCGCTATCGCCGCGCTCGGGTCACGTTTCTTCCTGATCATCTGGAAATACTCGATCAATGTCTTCTTCTACGACCAGTGGGAGTACATGGCCGCCTTCTTCCGCCATCGGCCCAGCATTACCGAACTCTTTTTCCTCGAGCCCGCCGGAGGACCAATCCGCGAAGGCCTCGGCCTTATTCCCGACAGGTTTCTCTATCCTCTGACTCACTGGAACGTGCGCATAGATGCGTTCATCGTAGGGGGGAGTATTTTTGCCGCCATGCTGCTCGCGCTGCTTTTGAAGCGCAAGCTTTATGGCGCGCTCTCATATTCCGATCTGGTGATTCCACTGATCTTTCTGACTTCCCAGCAATATGAGGCGATGATCGGGACGCCGAATCCCGGCTACAGCGGGTTTCCGCTGGTGATGATGATGCTGTACTGCCTCGCACTGCTCGGGCGCAACCGGCTGTTGAAATACTCGCTTGTGCTGGCGCTGAATTTCTTCCTTATCTATACCGGTTGGGGATTCTTCATGGGCGCCGTCACCGTCGGAGTCTTCCTACTCGAGTGCTACTGGAGCTGGCGCCACATCACGTTCGTTCCCTTGGCCCAAGCCCTAACTGGGCTGATCGTGGCCACTGTTTCTTTGGCTTCGTTCTTTGTCCATTACACTTTTTCTTCCGGTGTGGACTGCCTCGAGGTTCCTCTTCGGAGTTTTCCGCAGTACCCGCAGTTCACGGCCCTCATGTTTGCAGGGTTTGTGGTTCCAAGGCCCCTCCAGATCTCGTTTGGAATAACGTTCTTGGGCGCTGTAATTCTCTTGGCTGTGATAGCTGTTTTGGGCCAGCATCTCGTTCATTTGCTGAAGCACCCAGGTGCCGAGGCGCACCTGATCGGCGCGGTTCTCTTGAGCTATTCTCTACTGTTCTCCACCAATGCCGCGATCGGGCGCCTCTGCTCGACCTTAAGACTGGCATATTCATCTCGCTACGTCACGTTACTAATCCCGGCATTCTTGGCCATCTACTTCTATCTGCTGTCCAAGCCATGGCACGGCAAACGAAAATTCGTCTTGGCATTGTGGGTCCTTCTGCTGATACCTGCCGCTCTGCGCAAGCCGTGGGAGGATATTCGATGGTATTCCAGCGGCAAGCGCGACTGGGTCACTTGCTACACGCGCACAGGGAATATCCACTACTGCGATCAGAGCGCCAACTTTACCGTGGACCCATATCCAGGGCAGCCCGGTTTTCAAGAGAAGCTGGACTATCTTAAAGAGCACCGGCTAAACCTGTTCTATGAGCCCGCTGCCAAGTAACCGGGCTCGATTCAGGTGAGACTTTGTCTCAGCTTGAGATTATGTCTCCGCGAAGCCTGCCGCCGTCATCGTTGCTTTACCTCTAACTTGCTGAAAAATCTAGCGCCTGAGTGCTAATCCTTCCGTTCTGCACAGTGGTCCCGGTCGTGCATCTCTTTCTGTCGTAACCGCGTGTTCTGGCTCCCCAGTGCTCTTCCTAACCGGGAAGAGGGGGAGCCCAACCGCATTTATGCCGGGCTTCGGGCCGACGGACACAGTGCAGGACAGTGCAGGAAAGTGCAGGGAAGAGCGCAGAGAAAGGGTTGGCATCGTTTGGCGCAACACGGCACAGCTCCATCGCGGACCGCGCAAACCAGCACAGTCGCCGAACTGGCTCGCTTTTTTCCCGAGGCCACACCGGTTCGCATCCCGGTTCGATTTACCCGCAGCCATAACGCGAGTCATGAGAACCGGCCCGGTACCGCGCCGGTCGAGGAAAGCACGGTCATCGAGTTCGGCACCTCGCGCGAAGTTCTGTTTGCCTGTACCACGCCGCTCGAGTTCGCGGACGTCCTCCGGTTGCGCAACTCTGACGGCTCACTCGACACTGAAGCCTCGGTGGTGGCCGTCCAGTACCACCCCGGCACAACTATCGTGGCAGCCCGCTTCCTCACCTCAGTTCCTAACTGGATCGTGAAACCATGACTTCATCGCAACCGTCGTCTCCGCAGCCTTCGTCTTCGCAGCCATCGGTGCCGGCTCCAGATCTCGCGGCCCTATGGTCGAGCGCGCGCCGCCTTCATCCCATTTATGCGGAAATGGCCCGCGAGTTTGTCATCGACATACCCGGATGCGCCGACCTTGAGGCCCATGTGGACACGCCGGGGCGCGAGTCCGTCGAGCAGGCCCAGCAATGGCTGAATGCGTTGGATGAGAAAATCCAGGTTCACCAGTTGCGCCAGTTTCTCCAGACCAGTTCGCTGGTGGACGCCGATGGTCTTAGCGCGCTCCTGGCGCACTTCCTCGCCAAGACCCCGCGCAGCGATTCTGGGCGCGACAAGATCGATTTCCTGATCGTGCAGTATTTCAGCCAGGGTGCGCCCACCGAACTTGACGACACCAGCGCCGACGTCGCCTACGTGGCCCAGGCTCTGGAACCGATTCTCGGAAAGGTGGAACTAAAAACTCCCGTCTGGTTGAACGCTCTGGACCGGGTACTCGATTCCGCCCGCCGCTGCCGCTCGCTCGACGAGTTGCTGCATGGCGGCGTGCTCGAGCAGGGACGCAAGGCCAAAACTCAGGCCGGCGATCTTTTCTACCTGCCTATCGCGCTGGTCGCGTTCACCCGTTTCGGATATCTGATGCGGCGCACCTTCTTCCGCCTGATGCTCGCCGATCTCAACACAATTCTCGACGGCCTCACCGAGTTGGAAGAAAAAGGGGTGGAGACGATCGACTGCCGGCGTGCCCAATTCTCCGCGCAGGAACCGATTATTCGCCTGCGCATGATCTGCCAATCATGGAAAGTTATGTTCCAGGCGGAGTATTCCTCCGGCCAGCCGCTGCGCATGCTGGTGGATTTGCGCGCCTCCGTCGACGGCGCTCTGGGCCGTGGTTCAGCTGCAAAAGATACGTCCACAAAAGGCTCTGAAGCGGCTGCAGCCGCACCCGCGCCCCGAGCCGCAGCAGCAGCCGCGGGCGTCGGAGGCGCCACAAAATCGGCCGCAACTACTTCCCCCAAGACAGCCGCTCCAAAGCCGGCAACAGCCACGGCGATTGCGTCCAAGCTGCCCGCGCCCAAAGCACCAACCCCCAATGCAGCGGCACCACAGACAGCTGCGAAGCCCAAAGCCAAGTTCGCCGTGGCCAATGCGGATGCTGCTGAATTCGAAGTCTCCAGTGCACAAGAGTGGAATCCGGACGCAGACTCGCAGCCGGGCCAGAAGAAATAAGCGCCAAGAGGAAAATCGCAAGTGGATCATCTGACCGTACTGGTTATCTCCGACGACGTGGAGTTCTCGCGAAGCATCACCGCGCGTTGGCAAATGGAGCGCCACGTGCCGACGTTCACCCTGCTAAGCGGAGACCTCTGGCCACGTTCCATTGATAACTTCGCGGTTGCCATCGTCGGTCCGCTGCGCCGCGAAGTGCTTTCGGTGGTCCTCGAACCCCTGCACTCGACCCAGCAGCCTTTGTTTTGTGTCTGTCAGGACGCTCCAACGGCACAACTGGTGCGCCAGCGCTGGCCGCGCACTTCAGTGCTGCGCTGCGACGAAAATTGGCTCAACATTCTAATTCCGGCGGCAGGTGAAGCCGTGCTCCGCGCCGGCGCCGAAGCTCGCGCTCGCGCCTCTGAGGAAGCTTGCGCCACCCTCGAGCGCCAGGCCATGCTCGGCCGCTACATGCTGGAGATGCGCCACGGCCTGAACAACGCACTCACTTCGCTTCTCGGAAATTCCGATCTGCTGCTGATCGAACCCGGCAGCCTTTCAGCCCAGGCCCGGGCGCAGATCGAAACTATTCGCAATATGACTCTGCGCATCCACGAGGTGCTGCAGCGATTTTCGTCCATTGAAAAGGAAATGAACGTAGTGGCTCAGCAGGTGGAACGCGATTCGGGCAAGTATCGCGTGGCCGCCGCTGCAGGCGACTGACGCAAGCAGTTGGCACAAGATTAGAACGGATTTCACCCTCCCCTGGGAAAATGCCGGCTTGATCTGGTCGGGCAAGCACTCGAAGTTTCTCGTTGCCCTTGGGGAAAGGCTCTATGCACAAGTTAATTGCGACCAGCACCATCCTCGAACACGAGCTCTCGGAACTGCGCCTGCTGGTCGAGCGCCAAACCGGAGTCGTTCTTGATTGTCCCAACAGCGCACTGGCCGCGCACGTCGCCGATTGCGTCGAGGCCCAGGGCCTGGGTTCATCGACCGCGCTGCTGGAACGTCTTCGCGTTTCCGACCAGGATCCTTCCAGCTTGCCGTCCCTGCTCGATGGACTGGTCAATGTCAATACAGGTTTCTTCCGTCATCCCGGAGCGCTCAACGCTTTGACGCGGCAGGTCGTGCCCGTGCTTTGCGCCCGCAAGTCGGTCGACGGGCCGAGTCCGCTCCGCATCTGGAGCGCAGGCTGCGCCACCGGAGAAGAAACATACTCCATCGCCATAGCCGTCTGCGACGCCTTAAGCCGCAATGGCGCAAGCTCCGCGAATAATGGGAACGGCTCGAACAATGGAAGCGCCAACGGGAACGGAAAGTCCGCCGCCGCGCGCAGCGGAGGCATCGCCGATACTGGGGTGACCACGTCCGGTTCCGCGAACTTCAACACCGGATTGTCGATCCATATCGTGGGCAGCGATTTGCTGCCGCACAACATTGAGGCCGCGGATCGCGGCGTGTATCCACAGTCCGCTGTGGATGGCCTGCCGCTGGCTACCATCCGTAACTATTTTTCGAAGATCAGTTCGCCCATCATTTCACCGAACGGAGCGAACGAGGCTCAGGACGAAGCCGAGAGCGACGGCCTAAGCCAAATCCAATACCCGATAAGGAACGGCGCTGCCACCCGATCCCAGAGTATTCCAGCCAACGCCGCTCACCTCCTGGTCAAGCCGCGCCTGCGGAGCCTGGTGACTTTCAATTGCATGAATCTGGCGCGCCCCGGCTATATTGGACGCTTCGACTGCATCTTCTGCATGGACGTGCTGCCCCACTTCTCCCGCGCTCAGAAGATTGCCCTGCTCGAGCGCTTGCATCTCTATCTCGAACCCGGCGGATACCTCTTCCTGAGTCAGACCGAAAAACTCTGCGCCCCCAACCTGAACTTCCGCTCCGAAACTTTCGACGGCTATACGTTTCACCGCAAGCCGCTCGCGGCGAGCGCGGCCTACGGACGGTAAATAGAAAAGAGCGCCGAGGACTATGTTGTTGCTCTCTAGGGAAGACTCGGCCAGTTAGATCGACTCTGGACCACGCAGAAACGGATTCACCACTTCGATTCCATCCAGCTTCTGCCCGCTCTGCATATCCTCGGTGAGGAGGTAATGGCAGCCGGACACCTTAGCGGCGGCCACGATCAGCGCGTCCCAATACGAAAACTGGAAGCGGTCTTGAATCCTCCATCCCTGTTCCAGCAGCACCGCGTCTGCAATTACGGGATTCCATGCCAGAAGATCGCGAACCTCGGCGCAAACTTCGTCGCGAGCTGCGGGCTGTTTCCGCACCGCGTTGACGTAGAACTCTCCGAGCACTTGGAAGCTGACGCGCCCTCGCCGGCTCTTCCACAACTCCGCGCGCCAGTTTCGTGCGGCTTGCTGTTTCTTGGGATCCGTCTCATCTAAGGCGTAAAGAAACACATTCGAGTCAACGAAGACGAGAGCGGTCATGGACCTCCTCGCGCGTCAGGTAGCGGCCGTCGCTACGGAGAAAGGGCTTGCGCCCCAGTGCCCGCCGCATAGCCTTTTCATACGCGTCGAGGGCAGTCATCCGCTCTTTCAACAGTTCTCCCAGCAGCCGGGAAACGCTGGTGTCCCGGCGCGCCGCTTCAATGCGAGCCCATTGGGCGACGTCTTCTTCCAGGGTTACGGTTACGTTGCGAAGGCGATTGGTCGATGACACGATAACAGTGTAACACGATAATCGTGTATTTGGCAATGCGCCTGGCTATTTTGTCCGGTTTGTCTAAACATGGACAAATGCGAACCGAGTCCGTCACTCGGTTTGGGAATTTGTTGGAGCAGTCCCCAAGTGAAGTCCGGGTAGACTTTGCCCCATTCGAGCGCTCGTTCCCCAGGCTTCCCTTAGGCGCGAATCGGCCGACCAATGTTCGAGTACGGGCGCAGCGCCTCGGTCTCCAAGGCGTGATCGAGAAATCCGGTCTCAATTGCGTTGCGGATGTTTTCGTTTCCCGCCGGAAACACATCCGTGACGGCCTTCGCTGCTCCCTGAAGTATTTCGGAACTGCCATCCCTCTGGACTAGGTGGCAAAACCAGATGTGCAGAGATTGCGCTGCTTTCCAACGACCTTCAATCTCGTCATCGTCGGTCACATTTTCACAAATGCACTGCAAAAGGTAGCGTTTAATCAGCCCGCAGGTCGCCTCTTTGCCGAGGTCGGGCTGAATTTGGTAATAGCGTTCCTGAGTGAGACGGTAAAGTTTAGAAAACGTTCGCAGATCTCTTCCGCGGTCGATCCATGAGAGAACCTCCTGTCTCGGAATTTTGCTGCTCGAAGACGAGTGCGGCGTCTATTTTTTCTCGGAAATCGCCATGCACGAGAATCACCGCCTCTCACACGAACAAAAACTCCTTGGTCCGCAATTCCTTAATCGTATCCCTCAACTTCGCCGCCTTCTCAAACTCAAACCGTTTCGCCGCTTCGCGCATATCGCTCTCGATCTTGACGACATACGCGTCTAATTCCAGCTGCGACTTGAACTCCGGCATCCCTTCAGCTTCACCGCCGGTCAGGTCGGTATAGTCGGCAGCGATGATTCCCGCCAGCGTCATGTCCAGCGGACGAATGATCGATTCCGGCGTAATTCCGTTCTCCAGATTGTAGGCAGTCTGAATCTCACGCCGCCGCAGGGTTTCATCCATCGCCCGTTTCATGGAATCCGTGATGCGGTCGGCATAAAGAATCGCGCGGCCGTTAAGATGCCGCGCGCAACGCCCGATGGTCTGGATCAACGATCCCCACGACCGCAGGAAGCCTTCTTTATCCGCATCGAGAATCGCCACGAGAGAAACCTCAGGCAAGTCCAGCCCCTCGCGCAGTAGATTGATGCCAATCAATACATCGAACTCGCCCTTGCGCAGGTCGCGCAGAATCTTCACCCGCTCCAGCGTCTCGATTTCAGAATGCATGTAGCGGCACTTCACGCCCACTTCGGCGTAATACTCGGCTAGATCTTCGGACATGCGCTTGGTCAGCGTAGTCACCAGCACTCGCTCGCCTTTCTCCACGCGCGCGCGAATCTCGTGCAGCAGGTCGTCAATCTGCCCCTTCACCGGACGCACTTCAACTTCAGGATCAATCAACCCCGTCGGCCGGATAATCTGCTCTACGACCGCTCCCGCCGATTTCGTCAGCTCATATGGCCCCGGCGTCGCCGAAACATAAACCAGTTGATTCGTGCGATGCTCGAATTCCTCAAACGTCAGCGGACGATTATCCAGTGCCGATGGCATGCGAAATCCATACTCCACCAGCGTTTCCTTGCGCGAGCGGTCTCCGGCGTACATCCCGCGCAACTGCGGTACGGTCTGATGCGACTCGTCGATGAACATGAGAAAATCACGCGGAAAATAATCCAGCAGCGTCGGCGGAGGCTCGCCCGGCATTCGCCCCGTGAAATGCCGCGAATAATTCTCGATGCCGTGGCAGTAGCCCATCACCTTGATCATTTCCAGATCGAACTTTACCCGTTGGTGAATGCGCTGCGACTCAACCACGCGCCCTTGCTTCTCCAGTTCCACTTCCCACCACGCCAGCTCTTTCTTGATCGACTCGACCGCCGACGCCCGCGTCTCATCTTTCATCACATAATGCGTCTTGGGATAAATCGGCAGCCGCATGTACTTCTGCTTAACCGTGCTGAACAGCGGATCGATCTGTGCCAGCGACTCCACCTGATCTCCCCACAACTCGATGCGATAAGCCATGTCGTCATAAGTAGGGAAGACCTCGATCACGTCGCCCCGCACGCGAAAAGTCCCGCGCTTGAACTCGCCATTGGTGCGCTCGTAGAGAATGTCGACCAGCTTGCGCGTGATGTCCTCGCGCGTAATCTTCTGGCCTTTCTCCAGAAACAGCATCATGCCGTAGTAAGCCTCCGGCGATCCCAGGCCATAGATGCAACTCACGGAAGCCACAATCAGCGCGTCGCGCCGCTCGAACAAAGACTTGGTCGCCGACAGCCGCAACTTGTCGAGTTCATCGTTGATGGTCGCCTCTTTTTCGATGAAAAGGTCGGCAGCGGGAACATAAGCCTCAGGCTGGTAGTAGTCGTAATAAGAGACGAAGTATTCGACCGCATTGTGCGGAAAGAAATTCTTGAACTCGTGATAGAGCTGCGCCGCTAGCGTCTTGTTATGAGCCATCACCAGCGCCGGACGGTTCACCGCCTCGATTACCTTGGCCATGGTGTAAGTCTTGCCTGACCCGGTGACGCCAAGCAAAACCTGGTGCTGTTCGCGGTCATACACCCCGCGCAGCAGTGACTCGATCGCGCGGCCCTGGTCCCCCTGCGGCTTGTAGTCAGAAACGAGTTTGAAATCCATGAAAAGCAGCTGCTAGCTGCTAGCTCCTAGCCACAGAGGGCAATTTCGCTGACAAAGAATCTCTCTATTATAAACGTTGTGAATGCGGGCGAAACATGCACGGAATCCGATTCCCCACAGGCCACTACCTATGGATCTCAATCGCCACTACCGCTGGGGTGCCAATGCTTGTCGTGTCCACATACTCAACTTTTGCCCGTCTTCCTTCCAAATCCGCGCAGGGATTGAGGTTCCCCTTCAGAGTGACGCCGAGCGTGCTGTAGTTGACCTTGAAATAGTTGCCCGAATGCAGCCCTAGCGTTTTTCCCGCTGCGATCACACTCAGATCCATTGCCGGAGTATCGCAGTGCACGTTTTTCAGAACACCTGTAACAAACTGGTGTGGGACATTCGGAAGAGGGTCGTCATGAGCCGCAGAGCGGGTAGCAAGGTCGGAATCCGCTACGTGGCCGGTGGCTTCGACCTCGGGCGTTGCCCCCTTCATTTGTTCGCCGAGGCGTCGGTTCTGTTCCTGAGCCTGCGCGTATTCCTCCGAATGTCGCAGAAAATCCTCGGCCATCACGGTTTCCTGCGGAGAGCTGGCCAGTTGCATGGCATTGCGGATCACGGCCACCGCATCTTTGCCGCGCTCCATCTGGAGCAAGACACTCGCTGTCTCCATGCGGTAGGTTAAGTTTCTCGGGTCCAGTTGAACCGCATTGAGTGCCATCATGCGTGCTTCGTCGAGGTTGCGGTGATGCATCGCCAGGAACGCCGCCAGACGGTCATAACTCGGAGCAAAGCTCGGATTCAGCTTGATGCTGGCGCGCAAGCTGCTCTCCACCTGCGCTTCTCCCGGCGCGTCCAACGCTCCGTTCATGGAGATGGCGGCAAAATAATAGTGCGCCAGGTAACTTTGCGAATCGAGCTTTACGGCCTGAGCGTACCAGTTCCGTGCCTCATCAAGATGCCGTTGGTGAAATTCCAGAAATCCCATGGTTTCATGCGCGAGTACATTGTTCGGATCCTCCTGCAAGATACGGTCGAGAAGCGAGCGAGCGTCCGCAGTTCTCTGGTTGTAAGCCAGAAAATCGGCTCGTACGGCATCGGCCTGAGCATTGGTCAGCACATGAGACTGGAAGGCGGAATCATCCACATCCGTCGCTCCGGGTATTCTGAAATATTGGAAGCTCCCTTGCCGAACATACCCGTCCAGTGCCGACTGGAGCTGTTTCAGGTCCCCGAATGCGCGCGCGGCAGCGGTGACTGCATCCACGTGCTGGGACAGAAATTGCGCGTAGTCTGTCAGCTGATTCGTTTTCTCGCGGGAATTCTTTAGTTCCAGGTAGTACGTGAGCGCCCAAGACTCCGCATAAAAGATCGAGCCTTTGTTTTCCTCGTGGTAATAGGGTGACGTGTGGTCTATGGTAAAAAGCGTTGCCAGGGGCAACAGCCGGTTCTGGCGCAGCAACAGCAAGTTTTCCGGGTTGGGCTGCCCGAGCGCGACTTCCTTCTCCCGGATGTCTGTGTTCTGGTAAAACTCCGCCAGACCTTCATTCAGCCAAAGCGGCATCCATTCCGCCCTGCTCAATAGAAGATGGGTGTACTCGTGATACACCACCGCATACGGATGCTCGCCCTCCGCATCGAGGCGCAGCAGAACGTAGTTCTTGTCTGCTCCGCGCAGGAACAGCCCGCCCAGCTTGAGCTGTCCTTTTGCCAGATACTCCGCTGGCTCCAGCCCGCGGAAATCCTTTTCGTCTTTGATGGCCAGCACGGTGACGGAACCCAGCGTATCGATTGGTACCTTCGGGAACAGTGTGTGGAAGACGGAGCGCATGCGCTCGAATTGATCGGCTACGCGGCGGGCCTGCTTTTCATTCGAATTGCTGACTACGGAGAAGTGCGGACTGCGTACCTCGACCCAGATTTCCGGCTTATCCCGACCGGGTGCCAACAGTGGCAAGAGGAGGGTCGCGAGCAACGAAAGACATTTAGACATATCGGCTAACCCGGGTGTCAGCCTCCGTCCAGCCGTGCAGAAGTTTATATGCTAGTCGGCGGTGCTACAACTGCGCCATCACGGATGTACCAGCTAGATGGAGATTGACCCTTCAACTACCGCGGAGGCGATGCTCTTCTGATCCGGCGCGGACATCGCCCACGTTAGATTCGTTGATAAAATTGTTTATTTTTCCTGCGGCTCTCCCACGCTCACAATCTTCGCCGTGGCGCGGAATTTCTTGTAATCCCGGTAGGTCTGCTCCAGATTCACATCGAAGTTCTTGAGCAGCGCCAGACGCACATCGATCTTCGCCGTGACGTGCAGCGGCAACCACACTTCGTCGTTGACCCGCGTCTGCTCCAGCATGAAGCGGGAACCCTTGTGAAAGCGCGCCAGGAACAATCCCCAGGAAATCGTGTCCAGGCATTCCACGTCCATCTTGGCTAGTTGCAGATCGTTCTTGTCGATCCAGACGCGCCCGCGGAACTTCGACAGATACTTGGACTCCTTGAGTTGCGGCACAAATCCGGGACGCGGCTCGCCCTCAATCACCCAGGCCTCGCGTCCGCCCAGCGTTTCCGTCCCCACCAGCTTGAAATTGTAGGCGTCGGCCACCTCGCGCACGAACTTACGGTCTTCTTCACGATCCTTCTCTTCTTTTTCCTCCCGCTTCCTGCGATCGCCCTCCGATTCGTTCTTGCGCTTGTCGATGATCTTTTGAATCTTCTCTTCTTCCTTGTCGGCGTCTTTTTTGTCAAGCGCTTTATCGTCCTTCTCGATCAGCCGCTGCACCTGCTCGCCGTAAAGCTCCATCACTTCATAAGTCTTTATTTCGGTCGACTTCACCTGCCCCTTGCCATCAAGCTTGTCCTCGGCATCGCGTTCGATGTAGGTATAGTCCCGTAGCCGCTTGTCGTTCTCGAGATCCTTGTCGGCGACAACGCGAAGCAACTTTTGCATCTGCTCCTGTGAAAGCTTGCCCTTGGCATCGGGCGTCAAATCGGGCAGGGAAGCGGTGCCAGGCGAAGTGCCCGAAGCAGGTGGAGCGGATTGATCCTGCCCCAATGCAAGTAGACTGGCAAACAGAATGAGCGGAGCAAGCGGTGTGAGACCCAGTCTTCTCATGAGGAGTATTACGTCCTTAGAAGGCCGCGAGTTCCTTCGGGATGCACGAAAACGGGGTCACTCGAAGAATGGGGTCATTCGTTTGCCGCCGCCTTGTATGCCTTGCCCAGACATTCGCCCTGGAACAACCGTTCATCCACTCGATGCAGTCGTTTAGCCATGGCTGGAGCGATCAGCGGATAATGCTTGATATCGAACAGGTGATACACGATGAACCACACCGGCTTGTCGGTGGTCATCCAGTTCTGACGGTCGAAGCGCTTCAGGTTGACGGGGACCGAATAACGCCGCAGCGTGCGCTCGCGCCTCAGGTTGAAATATCCGTTGAAATAAGTGATCGCCAGCTCGCGGAGCGTGCGATGGACGGGCTCGCGCCAGCGGCAGCCCGTGTAATTCGATTTGGCGACGGCGCCCCAACCGCCCTTCTGGCGAAAGATGGCGATCACGTGATCGGTGTCGTGGTCCGCCTCAAAATCAAGCAGCAGCGGAGGATAGCCGTTGGCCCGCAGCGCTGCCGCGGCAAAAATGGCACCTTCGAGGCAGTGCGCCGTCTGCTCGGCCAGCACGCGCCGCGGCGACCAGGCCGTATCCGCAAGGTGATACGGCGCATCATCGAGAAACTTCTGAATGCCGTACGGATCTTTCATGCTGCGCAGCTTGCGCAGTTCCGAAGCGGTGAAATCACCTGTGGAATCGCTCATCGTCGAATGAGTTTACCTGAGTGCGGGCCGGGACACGAACCCGCGGGGCCGCCCTGAAAACGGTCTTAGGCGTTCGGTCTTAGGTGTTAGGAAGATCTAAGACCTGACACCTAACACCTGAGACCTACCCACATCAAACACCTCCGCCAGTTCGTGTGGCGCGTCCACCAGCACGTCCGGTGGACTCCCCGAGAACGTGTGCGGAGCAAAGCCATAACTCACGCCCACTGTCCACAGGCCAGCGTTGAGCCCGGTCTCAACATCGACGTGGGAGTCGCCAACGATCACGGTTTCTTCCGGCCGTGCGCCGTTTTCTTTGAGCAATATCCGCGCGCCTTCCGGATCCGGCTTCTTGGTAGCAAAGCTGTTTCCACCATAGATCTGCCGGAAGAACGGCCCCAGCCCCAGCGCTTCGACGATGGCACGCGAGGGGACGACGGGCTTATTCGAAAGCACAGCCATCGTGCGCGGCCTCCCATTCGGTCCTCGAACAGCGGCCAGCGCCTCCCGCACCCCGGCGTACACCGTAGTGTGGTCGAGCTTGTGCTCACGATAGTAAGACAGGAAAAACTGCAGGCCCTGACGCACGACGGCCTCGTCAACCGCCTCACCACCAAGCGCCCGCTGAATCAGAATAGGAGCGCCGTCGCCAACATAGCTGGCAATCACGTCATCCGGCAGTTCCGGTCGCCCAATGTGGCGCAGCGCCGCATTCACCGAATGCACCAGATCAAGGCGCGAATCAATCAGCGTCCCGTCGAGATCGAAAATCACTAGCTTAATAGCGTGCGGGTCGAAGGCGCGGTGGGTACGAATCATGCACTTTCAGGATAAACGATAGCAGCATGCGCTGGTCGGCATCCTGCACCAAGCCGGACACGCCGATGACTAAAGTTCACGAAATTCCTCCCGCATGAACTTGTATGTTTTCCAACACCCGATTCCGATTTACAATGCAACTGTCGGGTAATATTCAGCACCGTATCCTAAGCCCGGCATATTCATAACACTTCATCAGGGAACCGGATGGCGACAACAAAAACCGATCCCAAGCTGTCTGTCGCAAGCGGCAGGAAGTCCCATACCTACGAAGGACTCACGCGCGAGCAACTAATCGAAGCCTACCGCCTTATGTACACTTCCCGGCGCATCGACGACCGGGAAATCCTGCTCAAACGCCAGCAGAAAATCTTCTTTCAGATGTCGGGCGCGGGGCACGAGGCCATCGGCGTAGCCGCCGGAATGGCGCTGAAGCCGGGCTACGACTGGTTCTATCCTTATTATCGCGACCGCGCGCTATGTCTGGCGCTGGGCGCCAAGCCCCTGGACATGTTTCTGCAGGCCGTGGGCGCGGCCGCCGATCCCAGTTCCGGCGGACGCCAGATGCCGTCGCACTGGGGCTACAAGCAGTTGAATATCGTGACCCAATCGTCCCCCACAGGATCGCAGATTCTGCAGGCCGTAGGCTGCGCCGAGGCCGGACGCTATTTTGCGCACCGCCCCAAGGCAGCCGAGATCCCGCCCAAGACCACACTGGATTATCGCCAGTTCAAAGACGTCACGTTCCGGGGCGACGAAGTTTCCTACGTTTCTCTTGGCGACGGCACCACCAGCGAGGGCGAGTTCTGGGAAGCCATGAACGCCACAGCTCTGGGCAAACTGCCCGTGATTTTCTGCGTGCAGGATAACGGCTACGCGATCTCCGTGCCGGTCGAAATACAAACGGCGGGCGGCAGCATCTCGCGGCTGGTATCTGGCTTCCCGAATTTCCATTTTGAAGAAGTCGACGGCACCGATCCGGTCGCGAGTTCGGCCGCATTTCAGCGCGCAGTCAAATATTGCCGCGGAGGTCATGGGCCGGCATTCGTGCACGCTCATGTGATCCGTCCTTATTCGCATTCTCTTTCCGATGATGAGCGCCTGTACCGTCCCGACTCCGAGCGCGAGCGCGATGCCGCCCGCGATCCAGTCTCGCGCACACAAATGTTTTTGCTGCGCGAAGGAATCCTCGACGAGAAGGGCATCAACGAACTGGAAAAGAAGGTCGACGAAGAACTGCAAGTTGCCGTCGACCTGGCCCTGGCCGCCCTGCCGCCCGCGCCCGAGAGCATTTTGCAGTATGTGTATTCGCCTGATCTCGATCCCACCTCGGCAGCGTTCGACACCCAACCCGTGGTCGGTCCTGATTCCGCCGATGGCAAAAAGCCAGCGGCCAAAACCATGGCCGATTTGATTAACGTAACGTTGCGCGATGAAATGAAACGCGACGAGCGCGTCGTGATCTTCGGTGAAGACGTAGCCGATTGCAGTCGCGAAGAGTATCTGAAGCGCAAGCTGGTGAAAGGCAAGGGCGGAGTCTTCAAGCTGACGTTTGGTCTGCAAAACGAGTTCGGTCCCGACCGCGTCTTCAATTCTCCTCTCGCCGAGGCCGCCATCGTAGGCCGCGCTACAGGCATGTCGACGCGCGGTCTTAAGCCGGTGGTCGAGATTCAGTTCTTCGATTACATCTGGCCCGCCATGATGCAGATTCGCGACGAGCTGTCAGTGATCCGCTGGCGCTCAAACAATGGATTTTCCTGCCCCATCGTAATTCGAGCAGCGATCGGCGGATACCTCACCGGCGGCGCGATTTATCACTCGCAATGCGGAGAAAGCGTGTTCACGCACATTCCCGGCCTGCGCGTGATCTTTCCATCGAACGCGCTGGATGCAGCGGGACTCCTCCGCACGGCGATTCGCTGCGATGATCCAGTGTTGTTTCTAGAACACAAGCGCTTGTACCGCGAGACTTACGGGCGCGCCCCGTATCCCGGACCGGACTATATGATTCCGTTCGGCAAGGCGAAAGTCGTCCTTCCTGGGACGGATCTGACCGTGATTACTTACGGCGCGGTTGTGCCGCGCGCCCTGCAGGCGGCGCAGAAACTCGAGCGCGAACACGGCTTCAAAGTGGAGTTGATCGATCTGCGGAGCCTGAATCCGTTTGACTGGGAGACGATCGCAACGTCGGTCGGGAAAACGAATCGCGTGCTGGTCGCCTATGAAGATACCTTGAGCTGGGGTTACGGCGCCGAGATCGCAGCCCGCCTCGCCGATCAACTCTTCGATCACCTGGATGCGCCAGTGCGCCGCGTGGCTGCCGCCGACACCTTCGTGGCCTACCAGCCGATTCTCGAGGATGCCATCCTGCCGCAGGCGAATGATCTGTTCCGCGCCATGAAGGAACTGGCCGAGTACTAGAGCCGGATCTATTCGCTAAATAAAGCCCGGTAGATTCCTCCGCCCAGCGATCCACCAATCAGCGGCGCGACCCAGAACATCCACAGCTGCTGCAATGCCCAGCCTCCGGCAAAGATCGCCGGGCCGGTGCTGCGAGCGGGGTTCACCGAAGTGTTGGTAACCGGAATGCACACCAGATGAATCAGGGTGAGGCAGAGGCCGATGGCGAGCCCGGCAAAGCCTTTAGGAGCGCGGCTGTCGGTGGCGCCCATAATTACGATCAGGAAGAACGCGGTCAGCACCACTTCAGCCAGAAAGCCCGCGAGCAGCGAATAGCCACCCGGAAAATGCAGCCCATATCCGTTTGAGGCGAATCCGGCGTGGACATCGAAGCCGGCTTTTCCACTCGCAATCATGAACAGGACGTCGGCCGCCGTGATCGCGCCCAGGACCTGCGCGATGACGTAAGGAATAAATTCGGAGGCGGGGAATCGTTTGCCCACAACCAGCCCTAGGCTGATCGCGGGATTCAAGTGGCAGCCGGAGATGTGCCCGATGGCATACACCATGGTGAGTACAGTGAGTCCGAAGGCCAGGCCCACGCCGATGAATCCAATGCCAAGCGTAGGGAAGCCCGCAGCCAGAACCGCCGCGCCGCATCCGCCAAACACTAGCCAGAAAGTTCCAAAGAACTCCGCGAAGGCACGTTTCCTAAGAGTCATAAGATCTCGTTCATCATGAACCAGAGTGGATTTCGATTGTCGGGCTGGGCTTTGTCGAGACGCGGAAGGTTAACACAAAGTGCAGGGAATCGAAAACGAGTCTCGAATGAATGTGAGACCCTGCAAGGCTCACATCGAGCCGGTTACGAAGGCTTTCGCCGCAAGGCGATCTGGATTGCCCGTTCTCCCAGGCGATGCTAGGCTGCAAATAAGTGAACTCGGCATTCATCAGCGACGCGAATTCCAGCCAAGCGGCGATCGGCCGCGCTATGGCATGGCTGCAATCAACAACCGCGGAAGTGTGGCTGAAGTTTCTGGTCGCGCTAGTGGGACTGGGGCTGGCATTCGGCGCAGCGCTGCTTTCGACGGTTTCGGGCGAGGCAGGCAATCTGTGGGCGTCGGTGATTCTTGCATCCCTAGCGCTGTTGATGGCTGCTTTCGTGGGTTTGGTAACCGTGCCCTACCTGGCGCGCCGAGTGGCCATCGAGCGTTTGCGCCAGACGTTTCATTACGAAGTCACGAAGGCGGGCGTGGTTTATGTACTGGTCACATTGGTGATAGGCATCGCAGCGTTGAACACGGGAAATAACCTGCTGTACATCGTCGTAGCGGCCATGCTGGCTGCAATCCTGGTCTCGGGAGTGGTTTCCGCGCTGGTGTTGCGCGGTCTGGAATTGCAGGTTCGTTTGCCTGAGCATGTATTCGCCGCTCGCCCGGTAGTGGGCCGGATCGCTCTGCGCAACGCTCGGCGGTTCCTACCCTCGTTTTCGATTCGCGTCGTCCCAGCGCGCAGGGAAAAGAAAAAAGGAATGAAGCCCCGCAAGCAATGGCAGTGGGAGCCGACGACGTTCGCTTTTCCTCCGAACCGTGCGCCTGAGAATCAGTGGGTGAAGCTGCGCGATTGGCGCGTGAGACGAGTCGACGTGATTCCGCCGGCGCCGGGAATATTCGAAGGCATGATTTATTTCCCTTATCTGCCGCCGAAAGCCGATCTTACCGCCGACCTCGAGTTGTGTTTCGAGCGGCGCGGACGGTACCAGGAATCGAGCCTCGGGGTGGCTACGCGATTTCCGTTTGCTTTTCTCACCAAGACAAGAGACGTCGCGCTGGAGCGCGAGATTCTGGTCTATCCCCCAATTGAGCCGCCCGACGAACTGTTTGAAATCCTGCCGCTGGTACGAGGGGAGTGGGAAAGCTTTGTGCAAGGCCGCGGCTCCGACTTGTACCGCATCCGCGAATACATGCCCGAGGATTCGGCGCGCCACGTGGACTGGAAGGCGACGGCCAAGTCAGGCTCATTGAAGGTGCGTGAATTCAGCCGCGAGGATGAACGCAAGTTGTGCATCGTCTTCGACAACCCCGCAGCAGGGCTAATTTCCGGTCCGGCGTACGAGCGCGCAGTAAATCTGGCAGCATCGCTGGCCTGGCACTTCTCTTCGCAGGATGCCGAGGTCTCGTTTGTCGTTCCGGGGCGCGGCCGCAGCGCCGACCTGCATGAGTTCCTGGCGGAACTGGCAGTCATCGAACCGCAGAAAGAGCCACGAAACCATCCTCCGTCGAAATCGGAACCCAAGGCCGGTTTCCAGCGGGATGTCCCGCGAGAAGATTTCCTGCGAACGCTGGACCTCGACAGCACGGGCGAATATAACATCGTGCTCACGGCGCGGCCGCGCGGAGGTTTGCCCACAGCGTTGTGGAACTGCTCGTACTTCGTGTTTCTCGGTGGCGACGTTGCACCCGCTGTTCCGGCCGATTCACTGGCATGACCGTCCACGGCGGTGCGCGCGTTTTCCAAGCCAGGAAACTGCACTAGAGTCAGCAACTCCACCCGCACCGCTTCCTGTAGCTCGCTTCTGATTGGCCAGCCTTGAGGCGGACTGAAATAGCACGAAGGTAACCTTGCGTTCGGCAGGGCACTGGCGGTAACGTTACCTCCGGTTACCGGAGTACATTGAACACTCGAGCGAAAAGATCTAAGTTTCTTTAATCACCAGCACCGTCCTGTTTAGCGCAGCGCCCCCAGTTGCCTCCGGACGCCAGTGTCGTTATCGAGAGCTATGAGAAGAACTGTTCGATGAGCGAGAACATCAAGATTCTGTACTACGTTCTCTGGTTCGCGCACCCCGTTCTCCAAACGGTGATTGCGATAGCCATGCTTCGTCGCGGCCAGCACCGTGAATTCAAGTATTTTTTTGCTTATGTAGTTACGCAGATCGTGAGCTTCACGGTGGTTTTCACCACTTACCGCTACCACTCCTCGGCCCTCTTTTACGTTTCATGGATCAGCACTGCCATCAGCGTGGCATTGGGCTTCAAGGTAATCCACGAAGCTTTTCTCGATGTCTTCCGGCCATTCCACACGTTGCGCGACCTGGGCACAGTGCTTTTCAAATGGGCAGGTTTGGTGATGCTATTAGTGGCCGGCGTAGTGTCGGTTTCCACCAACTCCGAAATCCAGCCGTGGGTGCAGGCCATCACAACCGCCCAGCGTTGTGTACGTATTATTCAAGTCGGGATGGTGCTTTTCTTGTTGTTCTTTGCCCGCTATGTGGGAGTGAGCCGCCGCCAGCACAGCTTCGGAATCGCCCTCGGCTTTGGAACCTTTGCTGTAGTTGAACTGGCGTTGATTGCATCCTGGGCTGGCGATCACCTGAATAGCCTTGGGGTGAACCTGATCAATATGGGCGCCTACAACGCGGCGCTCTTCATCTGGCTGGGTTACACGCTGGCGAAGAGTCCCGCCCGCGACGCAGCCTCCACCTTGTTGCGGCCTCAGCGCTGGGAGCAGAGTCTGTCCGACATTCAGCACCCGCTACCCGCAGACTCCCTGATCCCAATGTTCGAAGGGATGGTCGACCGGGCTCTTTCGCGCACGCGTGTATCGCCGTCTCCAGCCCCTGAAAACAGCGCCGCGACTCGCGCCACAGTTGTACCCATGAACGCCCTGAGCATCTCTGGACTGGTTGAGCGCGTCGGATCCAAGCGGTAACCAGCCGGACCCGGCAATCAATTCGGCGGCAGTGTGAAACACGGACGTTTTGCCGCCCGTACAAACCACCCCGTCGCCTTGACAAATGGCGAGCTAATATTTTATCGTAGGCGAACAAAAGGCGAATATGTCCAGTCTACCCTTGTTCGCGCCTCCCGAGAAATCGCTCGCGCTTCCAAAGAAATCTCCGCTGGTCGGCATCGCCCGCCTCGCGTCCCAGGGCGAATCTCTGCGCGAAGGCCACAACGTTGAATACTTCACCCTCCCTGCGAAATCCCTGCTGAACCGCTGTGTCAGCCGCCGCGGCCTGCCCTTCGCCTGGAGCATCAATCCCTACCGCGGCTGTGAATTCGGCTGCCGCTATTGCTATGCCCGCTATACCCACGAATTCATGGAAATGCGCGACGGCGCGGAGTTCGAGCAGAAGATTTACGTCAAGCAGCACACCGCCGACCTGCTGCGGCGCGAACTGCGGCGGGTGAAGCCTGCAGAAGCGATCGCCCTCGGCACCGCGACCGATCCTTATCAACCCGCCGAGCGCCGCTACGAAGTCACGCGCAGCATTCTCGAAGAGTTCGCACGTCACCGCGGCTTCGAGCTGGGGATTGTCACCAAATCCAATCTCATTGTCCGCGACGTCGATCTTCTCCGCGCCGTCGCGCAGAACAACGCGCTCTCGATTCACATCACCGTGACCACACTTAACGCAGATCTGGCGCGGATTCTGGAGCCGCGTGCCCCGCGCCCTGATCTTCGAATGGAAGCCGTTCGCGAATTGAGCGAAGCGGGGCTAACTGTCGGCGTGAGTTGCTCGCCCGTGCTGCCCGGCATAACGGATTCCCCCGCCGATCTCGAGGCGGTGGTGCGGGCCGCCGCCGCCGCTGGAGCACGCCACATATTCGCTGGACCGTTGTTCCTGAAGCCCTGTTCGGCAGCGATTTTTCTTCCGTTTCTCGAACAGCACTTCCCGCAATTGGTCGAGAACTACCGCCAGCGCTATCAGGACCGCTCGTTTCTTCCACCTTCCTACGGCAAGCAGGTGGCAGAACTGATGTCTCGCCTTCGCGAGAAATATGGAATCCGCCGAGCCGACCCGCGCGGAGAGATGTACGCCGGGAAACGCTCAGCACAGGCCTTCGACGAGCAGCTGGCGCTGTTCTGAAAGCAGTGGTCAGTGTCCAGTGGCTAGTGTTCAGTGGCTAGCCAAGCGAAGTTTCTCGAAGTCCCGCAACTGATCACTATCACCGACCACTGGCCGCTGGCCACTCGCCACTGCTCTATAATCACTGCTACCTAAAATGGCAACCGCATCTCCACCGGCCGATCCGGCCCGCGAGCAACATCTTCCTCTCGGACTGCGGCTGCGCCGGTTCTGGCAACGGGTCACCGAAGGCATGGAGCTAAGCCAGCTCTGGTCGCAGTTCGAAACCGAAGCGCGCGCCAGCTATCGCCTGTATTCCCGCGATGTTGCCGCCAAGACTCCCGAGGGCCTCACACACCGCGGCCACCGCCTGCACGTGGTTAAGGAGTTCTTCTGGGCAATCCTGGAAAAGCTTTCACCCGCGCGCCGCATCTTGCTGCTGGCGGCGCTGATCATGCTGGTGTTTCCCAGCAGCAGCTTCAGCTATCACGGTAGCGGAAACGACCTCCATGTCGTCGAACTCGATTTCCATTTCTGGGGCGGGCTTCTACTGTTCGTGCTGCTGATTTTAGAGATTGCCGACCGGGTCGTCATGAAGCGCGACTTGCAGATCGCGCGCGAAATTCAGACTTGGCTTCTGCCCGGCGCTCCACCGCAGATTCCGGGAATCTCGATTGCCTATATCACGCGCCCAGCCAACACCGTAGCCGGCGACTACTACGATGTGTTCCCGCGTCCCGGAAAAATCAACGAAGAAAGTCGCGTTGTGTTCGCCGTGGCTGACGTAGCCGGCAAAAGCATCCCGGCAGCCATGCTGATGGCCACGTTTCAGGCCAGCCTCAAGACCCTTTCCACCGCGCAGGTCGCGCTGCCAGAGCTGGTGGCGGACATGAACAAGTACGCCTGCTCCAACAGTCAGGGCGGATTGCGTTTCACCACCGCTTTTCTCGCCGAATACGACGCCGCCCGCCGGGTCTTCAATTACATCAATGCCGGCCACAACAACCCGATCCTGCGCCGGGCCAGTGGAGCAATCGAGCGCCTCGATGTCGGCGGATTACCGCTCGGCATCCAGCCCGAGGCGAAGTACGAATCGGCCAGCGTCACACTTGAACCCGGCGATTGGCTCATCATCTTTACCGACGGCCTGGTGGAAGCGGAGAACGCACGCCAGGAGGAGTACGGTGAAACCCGCCTGCTCTCAGCCATTGCAGCCGGCGCCGCAACGACTCCAGGCGAAATGCTCAAGCGCCTAATGGCAGAAGTGGATCTATTCGTAGGCTCAACTCCGCAGCACGATGACGTCACCTGCGTGCTGGTAAGGGCGGAAACCCTTTAACCGCCGAGCCCGCCGAGAAAGCAAAGCGGGATCTGAAATCAGGGCAAGTTGATTGTCGCTTTTTCTCGGCGCCCTCGGCGTCCTCGGCGGTTAATGCCCTTTCATTGCGTCCGCATACATTCGATGAAACGCATGCACGCCTTTCTCCTGGGTCACACTGAAGCGCCCTCGAGAATAGCTGCGCGAACCCAGATTCTTCTGCACCCTTTCGCAGATGGCCACGTCTTCGACCTGAATCTGGTCGCTGAATTCCACCGAAGCCTTGGCCGCCGGAGCGCCATGTTCCTTCTCTGGCAGATACCACTCAAAAATCGCCAGCGAGCGCCCCGGGCCAACCGGGAGCACGATGTTCAGCGAAACGTTATCCGGATAGCAGTTCAGCATCCAGTTGGGAAAAATCCAGAAGTAGTCGGTCGTCAGATTGTCACGAGCTTCTGCATAACGTCGCGGAGCCGTGTCCCCAGGCTGCGCCCCCCGAATGGGACTAAACTGCCGCACATATCGGGCATACGGCTCGACCACGTAAGCGTTGAAGTCAAGTTCGCGATTCAGTCCCGGATGCACGCTCGGCAGGTGGTAGCCCTCAAGATAGTTGTCGACATAAGTCTTCCAGTTGCACTTCATGTCGTAAGTGCGGCGCTCAAACAGTTTCATCCCGGTAAAGTGAAACTTCTCCGCCTGCTTCGGCAATTCACCCAGACTCTCGCGGAGAGGGCGTGAATCCTCATCCAGATTCACGAAAATCAGATTGAACCATTCCTCGACCAGCACCGGCACCAGCGCAAAATCTTCGGGACGAAAGCCCTCGACGCCCTGAATTTCTGTGGCGCTGATCAGCGATCCATCCAGATCGTAGGTCCAACCGTGATATCCGCAGCGAAAGAGTTTGCGCGAGCCGCAACCCTCAGCTGGCGGCCCGGCGCGGTGACGGCAAACGTTATAGAACCCGCGCAGCTTGCCGTCGGTCCCGCGCACAATAAGCAGCGGTTCGCCCATCAGCTCTATCGTGAAGTAGTCGCCCGGCTTCGCCGCCTGGTCGCGATGCCCCACGACCTGCCAGCTTCGCGCAAAAATGCGTTCCTTCTCGGCCGCGAAGACAGCCGGCTCGGTGTAGAGATGAGACGGCAAAGTCCATGCCCGCGAGATGTCGGAATCAATCTGAAGGGACTCAAGAGGGTTAGGCATATTGAGAGCAGGATCATTGTAAGCTGGGGCAAGGAAAGCTGGGACACGGTAAGCTGGGACAGTTCAGCAGGAGCATCTGAATTCAAACACGCGACCGTAAAATTGTGCCCACTCCAACAACGCAGCAACCGGCTTCCCCACCAACTCGCACCAGCCCGCTTCCACTCGCAGGAGTGCTGACCGGTGTGCTGTTAACCTTCGCCTCGACCTTCACCTTCGGCTGGGTGTATGACGACCCGCCCCAGGTTCCGCAGAACCCGAACCTGCAATGGAGCCGCTTAGGGTTCTTGTTCACGCATCAGCTATGGGCATCAATGTCAGGCTCGCAGGGACGCTTCTACCGCCCGTTCCTCTCACTCTGGTTCCTGATCAACAAAACCGCCTTCGGACTCAATCCCCACTGGTTCCACGTCACATCTGTCGTGGCCCACGTTGCAGCCACGGCCCTGGCATTCTTCATCGCAAGCAAATTGTTGAAGGACACCGGCTCAGCCCTCCTCGCCGCCGCCATCTTCGGCCTGCATCCTCTGCAGGCCGAGTCCGCCTCCTGGATCTCCTCAGTAAACGATCCGCTCGCCGCCGCTCTCTGCTTCGCCAGCTTCCTGACCTACAGGAAAGCCGCGGCCACGCAGGAGAAAGCCGCCGCCTGGTGGACTCTCTCAGGATTTCTGTTCCTCTCCGCGCTGCTCACCAAAGAGGTCAGCATCGTTCTCCCGGGCGTCATTCTGGTCGACGTCTGGGCGAATTCACTCCGCTCAGATTCCCCCAGTAACCCACCATCACCTTCACCCGGACGCTTCCCCCTGCCACTAGTTTCAACCTACGGCCTCGCCACAGTACTCTGGCTGAGTCTCCGCGCTTGGGCACTCCGCACAGCTGAACCCGCATCCTCGTCCGTGCCGTGGAGCACCATCCTCCTGACCGCCCCAAAGATTTTGCTGTTCAATCTATACCGGACAGTCCTTCCCATAGGCCTGAGCCCGCACTACGACTTCCGCCCGATCGAATCTCTCAGCGGACAGTTCCTTCTCGCATGCATAGCTCTGCTCGCTCTAGCCGCACTCGCAGTCAAAGCCGCACGCCGCGATCGTCAATTACGCACCGCTGGCCTATGCACCGCCTTCGCTTGGCTAATCCTGCCCGTGCTTCCAACCCTGAACCTCCGTCTGATGAATGAAGATGACTTCATCCACGATCGCTACACCTACACGAGCATGCTCGGAGTCGCACTCCTCGCAGGCTTCGCCTATGCATGGCTACGAGATTCCTGGATAAGAAAGAACCAGCCGCAGGTCAAACTGCTTCCACTGCTGGCCGCGGCAATAGTCGTGATCCTAGCCTTCGCCAGCGCCATCCAGTCGCAGTACTGGGCAAGCGATGTCAGTTTGTTTTCACGCGCGGTAAGCCGCGCTCCCGAAAACGAATGGGCGCAGTTGAACTACGGATCCGCCCTCAGCGACCGCCACCGCTACGGCGACGCAGCTCCGCACTTTGTCCGCTCCTACGAATTGAAGCCGGGATGGCGCGCCGCCGATTTCGCCGGCTTCGCCTACCAGCAGTCCGGAGATCTGTCCCAGGCCGAGCGCTGGTTCACCACTGCCCTGCAACTCGATCCAGCCTTGGCCAACGCCTGGTTCGGACTCGCCCAGATCCGCCTCGCGCAGCACAACCCCAATCAAGCCATCGATTTTCTGAACCAGGCGCTAACCATCCAGCCCGACGCCGAGGGCTACCACTACGAGTTAGGAGCAGCTCTCGAAC